>JAESFU010000245.1_pt1 | contig 53977 bp, 46 predicted proteins | sample 9269461 | NCBI WGS metagenome assembly JAESFU01 (sample SAMN14502556, study PRJNA617107) | algae metagenome | isolation source: Stenomitos rutilans HA7619-LM2 and co-occurring heterotrophs from cave walls | place: USA: Waikapalae cave, Hawaii | collected 2009-07-28
CCTTCATGAAGTCGCCCGTTGGGGATGATGATCGTGTGCCCAAGTTCACCGGCAAAGCCATCGTGACCATAGATCAGTTTTCCATTTGCCACAATACCGCTGCCCACGCCGGTACCGAGTGTGATCATGATGAAGTCCTTCATTCCCTGTGCCGCGCCATACATCATCTCGCCGATCGCCGCCGCATTCGCATCGTTGGTAAGAACAACAGGCAATTTGAATTTCGCTTCAATCATGTTTGCAAGCGGAATGATTCCTTTCCATGGAAGGTTCGGAGCATATTCAACAGTACCTGTGTAATAATTACCGTTTGGCGCACCCACACCGATGCCTTTGATCCTTCCCGGACCTCCGCCTCTTTCGATCATTGCATACAAATGACTATGCAGTTCGTCTATGAAACTTTCGACCTGTTCATGCCCGCGGGTAGAGATTTCACTGGAGAAAAGAATATTTCCCGTTCTGTCTACAATGCCGAATTTGGTGCCCGTCCCTCCGATATCGATACCAATGGCGAGCTGATTCAACGAAGTTTTAGCCATAACAATTCATTACCTGATTTAGTGTCCGCCGGTTACTGCCGTTTCGTAGTCAATACCCTGCTTACGTAATATAGAACGCACATGAAAAGCAAAGAATGCAAGGTAGGCGAAACATACAGCCGCCACCCAGTACGATTCCTGGATGCCGATCATATCCGCAATTTTACCCTGGACCGGTGGAATGATCGCACCGCCAAGTATCATCATGATCAGAAATGCCGAACCCTGAGAAGTGTATTTGCCAAGTCCGGCAACCGACAGTGAAAATATACATGGCCACATGATCGAACAAAACAGGCCTCCACTCAGAAATGCATAAAGAGAAACCTTTCCTGAAGTGAGTAAGCCGATGATGGTTGCAATCACACCGAGAACACCGAAGGTCAGCAGCGTTTTCGCGGGCTTCTCCTGCCCGTAGAAAAACCCGCCGATCTGAAACAGAATACACAGTGCATACCACCACAGACCGCTGATATCATTTCCCAGAATATAATTTGCAGCCAACACTACTCCAAACGCAACGTAAGGAACGATGATGAACAGGAGTGTTTTTGAAGATTTGCTCGGGTTGAACACAGTAATCGCGCCGGCCCACCGCCCAATCATCAGGCTTCCCCAATACACCGAAATGTACGGCGCAAGTTCGTGGTCGGCAAGTCCGTTCTCGGTCAGATAACCGGGCGTTTTAAGCAATGCGCCGATATTACTTCCGATCGTTACTTCAACACCTACGTAGGTAAAAATCGCGAGCATACCCCAAACCAATTGCGGATACCGCATTGCACCCCATCCATTCGCATTGCGCTTTGACGCATAGTTTGAAAATAACAGCCCGAATACCACTACGGCAAGCCCGACCATCATGAGAATGAGATCGGTATTTTCCTGCTGGTGTTGTTGTGCGAGCGCCGGATTGTCGACCTCATCCGCAAGGCGTTTAAATATCACGAAGAAGATCCCGATCAGAAGTACTGCGATTAGTGTGATGCTCAGGGTTGCCTTCGGCGACTTTTCAAAGGTCGGATCGCTTTTTCCTTGTGGAAGTTTTTTGGATAATAGAAAAAGGAAGGCTGCTATCAGGAACAGCGCACCAACTGCGATGTACAATGACCTTATGGAAGAGATATCAGTTTCTTTGATGGTTTCTTCAGTAGCGCTTGCTACGCCAAACAGGGAAAGAGCAACGACAATAGGTCCGATCGTTGTTCCGAATGAGTTGACGCCACCGGCCAGATTTAACCGGTGCGATCCGGTAGATGGATCCCCAAGAGCGATAGCAAATGGTTGCGCCGCTGTTTGCTGAAGTGAAAAGCCAAGTGCGATTACAAAAAAAGCGGCGAGGATGAAGTAATATGAACCGCTGTTCACCGCAGGCAGCATCAGTGCTGCTCCTGCAACGGAAAGAAATAGTCCGTATATGATTCCATTCTTGAATCCCCAGCGGTTTAGAACGTCGGTATTGCTTGCCGACGAGAACCAATACAAAATAAGAGCGCCAACAAAATAAGCAGTATAAAAAGCGAAATCGATCAACTGACTCTGGAACTGATCGAGATTAAAATGTGTTCGGCAAAATGGAATAAAGATGCTGTTGGATGCCGCTAAAAAACCCCAGAAAAAGAAAACGATCACGAGTGTTGCGAGCGCACTTGTGTTGGTCGGTTGAGGGGAGGGGTTCATAAGCAATCGTTGGTTTGATTAAGTGCTGAAAATAGCAACTATTTAGCATGCGAAAAATTTTTTCGGCGCATGATGTAATTATACAAATCTTCATAAATTCAATTAGTAGTTTGTTAATTACCAACTGAAAAGAAGAATTGCCTGCCCTGTTCTGTGTGTTGCGAAATGATCACAGGCGGTACAAAAAGAATGGTAGTATTGTCTGCTGAAAAGAAGATTTATTGATGGAAATATTACACGTAAGCGCAGAATGTTATCCGGTAGCAAAAGCAGGCGGGTTGGGCGATGTAGCAGGCGCTCTTCCAATTTATCTCAATAAGCTCGGTCATGTTGCGAAACTCGTGATGCCCATGTATCGCACGAAGTTTCTATACTCACATCAATGGGATGTTGTTCACAAAGGTTATACTAATCTCGGCAATTGGTGGTTCGAGTTTACCGTGATCAAGGAAGCCAACAATGTGCTCGGATTCGATCTTTATATGATCGACATTAATGGTCTTCTCGATCGTGAAAAGATTTACGGCTACGACGACGACTCAGAAAGATTCACCGCATTTCAAATAGCAGTACTCGACTGGATCACTGCCTGGCGCCATCACCCCGATGTAATTCATGTTCATGATCATCATACCGCGCTGATCCCTTTTATGGTAAAGCATTGTTTCAAGTATTCATTGATACGGTCGATCCCTACGGTACTCACCATTCACAATGCTCAATACCAGGGATGGATGGGATGGGACAAGAGCAACTTCATACCGCAATGGGACATGTGGAAGTGGGGGATGCTCGACTGGAACAACAATATCAATCCACTTGCCAGCGGAATCAAGTGTGCTTCGGTTGTCACCACGGTAAGTCCGAATTATCTGCAGGAACTTAGATACATGAGCAATGGGCTCGAACCATTGTTCGAATACGAGAAGGGCAAATGTGTTGGCATTTTGAACGGAATCGATGTGAATATCTGGAATCCCGACACCGACACGTACCTGGAAGAGCATTTCAATATTGAAACCGCCGAAGCGGGAAAGGCGAAGAATAAAATGTATCTCTGTGATACATTCGGTCTCGACTTCAATAAACCGTTGATCGGGTTTATCGGAAGGCTGGTTGGTGAAAAAGGAGCTGATCTTCTGCCGCAGGTGATTGCAGATTCTTTTCATTATATCGGAAGACGGATGAATTTTTTGATCCTGGGCAGTGGTTTTCCGGAAGTGGAACGACAGTTGTCTGAACTTACAGCCATTGCCTCCGGCGATTATGCGGTATTCATTGGTTACAACGAAGGACTGAGTCACCGCATGTACGCGGGTCTGGATTTTTTACTCATGCCTTCCCGCGTTGAACCCTGCGGTCTGAACCAGATGTATGCATTGAGGTATGGGACGGTGCCGATGGTAAGGAGGACGGGCGGATTGAAAGATACAGTGATCGACATCGGAGACCCGGGTGGATATGGTATATGTTACGACCAGACAGCTGTAGGAGATATTTGCAACGGAGTCTGGCGTGCGGTTGAATTGTATCATAATGATGAAAAGATGAAAGAGATCATGCCGAGGATGATGGCCCTCGATTTTGGATGGGAGACAAGTGTGAAGAGGTATGTGGAGGTGTATGAGGGAGCCAGGTAGGTGGAAAGTTGAAAGTTGAAGGTTGACGGTTGACAGTTGACAGTTGACAGTTGAAGGCTGGAGGCCGACGCTCCCGAACAACCTCGGGTTCAAGGAAAAAGTGAAAAGGAAAAAGTGAAAAGTGAAAAGGGAAAAGGAAAAAGTGAAAAGGGAACAGACATCAACAATAACAAAATTAAATACCAACATAACTGATTGCTGATAGCTGAAAGCTGATAGCTGATAGCTGACAGCTGACAGCCCAAAGCTCAAAGCTCAAAGCTCACAGCTCACAGCTCAGCACAGAAAAAACCAACCGATATGTCGAAATCAATAGTTGCCGTAATTCTCGGAGGCGGAGCAGGAACAAGACTCTACCCGCTCACTGCAAGCAGATCGAAACCCGCCGTACCTATCGCGGGAAAATACAGGCTCGTTGATATCCCGATCTCCAATTGCCTGAACTCCGGCATCAACAGGATGTTTGTACTTACCCAGTACAATTCGGCATCGCTGAACAGGCATATCAAAAACACATATCACTTCTCCGCGTTCAGTTCTGCGTTCGTAGATATTCTTGCAGCCGAACAAACACCGGACAATCCCACATGGTACCAGGGAACCGCAGATGCAGTGCGACAGGGCCTTCGCCATATCCGCACTTTCCCGAGCGAATACATCCTCATCCTTTCGGGTGATCAGCTGTACCAAATGGATCTGATGTCGATGCTGAACAGTCATATCGAAAAAGGCTCCGACATATCGATCGCGACGATTCCTGTTGCAGCTCGTGAAGCTTCTGACTTCGGCATTCTGAAAAAGAACGAGGACGGCTCAATTACTTCGTTCATCGAGAAACCGAAAGCAGACTTATTGCCCGACTGGGTCAGCGACACCGGTCATGAAATGCAGGCGATGGGCAGAAATTACCTGGCATCGATGGGTATTTATATTTTCAATCGGCAGCTCATGTTCGATCTGCTCGAGTCGGAGTTCAAGGAAGGAACCGATTTCGGAAAGGAGATCATCCCTCAGTCACTTGCACGTTATAAAGTCTCGAGCTTCCAATACGAAGGGTACTGGACGGACATCGGTAATATCTATTCATTCTACGAAGCGAATCTGGGTCTGACTGCCGAGATACCAGACTTCAACCTGTTCGACAATACGCAGACTATTTACACCAGGGCGCGCATGTTGCCTCCCGCAAAGATCAGCGGCACGACGCTCGAGAAAACAATTATCGCCGAAGGTTGTATTATCAATGCATCGCGGATCGAACATAGTGTTGTCGGCATCCGGTCGCGCGTTGGTTATGGAACAACGATTGTGAGCAGCTACCTGATGGGTAACGATTACTTCGAGACCCTCGCGGAGATCGAACATGCACGCAGTCAGGGAATACCGAGTGTGGGGATCGGAAGCAGATGTTATATCCGCAATGCGATCGTTGATAAGAACTGTCGTGTAGGCGACGACGTTAGGATCAATGGTGGATCTCACCTTCAGAATACGGACCATTCGTTGTACACAGTGAAAGACGGAATCGTTGTTCTGAAGAAAGGCGTCGTGATACCGAACGGATTCGTGATCTGATCGGGCGTCTTCCAAGTTTGCTAAACCCCTGCTGATGAATTCGCATAACCAAGCCGCACTCGTACGTCCTAACCTGAGCATTCGTGAAATTTTCAACATGAGTTTCGGGTTCTTCGGGATTCAGTTCGGATGGGACCTGCAACGTGCAAACATGGGTCCGATCTATGAATACCTCGATGCATCACCGGAAGAAATACCGATGCTTTTTCTCGCCGCGCCGTTAACGGGATTGATCGTACAACCCATTATTGGTTACATGAGCGACCGTACGTGGCATCCCTGGTGGGGTCGCCGACGACCGTACTTTTTTGTAGGCGCAGTTCTCAGTACGATATGTTTATTTTTCATGCCTAACAGCAGCGCCTTGTGGATGGCTGCGGGTCTACTTTGGATACTCGATACTGCCGGCAACGTTGCAATGGAACCGTTCCGCGCATTTGTTGCCGACAAATTGAACGAACGTCAGCGCACGCAGGGTTTTGCCATGCAAAGCTTCCTTATCGCAGCCGGTGGTTGTATCGCTTCGATGTTGCCTTTTATCCTTTCACGATTCTTTGGTGTTTCGAGTCAGGCTGGGGAAAAGCAAATACCGGATTCTGTCAAATACGCATTCTATATCGGCGGATTCATGTTTGCTGCTGCTGTGTTGTATACTGTGTTTACGACCAAGGAATATCCGCCGACAGAGGCTGAGCTGGAAGAAAAAGCGAAAGAGGAGAAGAAAGGAATTGCAGGTGGCTTCGCAGAAATTATTAGTGCGATCAGGAACATGCCTCCAAGGATGAAGCAGTTGGCAACCGTTCAGTTTTTTACGTGGCCGGGACTTTTCCTCATGTGGTTCTATTACAGCACCGCCGTAGCACGAAATGTTTTTCATGCGCCTGATGAAAAAGCGAAGATCTACACCGAAGGAGTAGAATATGCGGGGCTTACACTTGGGTTCTACAATTGGGTAGCATTCATCACTGCGTTGCTTATTCCTGTACTTGCACGCAAGTTGGGAAGAAAACTCACACACAGTGTCTGTCTTGCGTGCGGAGCGATTGGTCTTATCGGCGTTGGCTTTGTGTCAGAGCCCTTTTATCTTTTTTTCTGTATGGTTGGTGTTGGCATAGCATGGGCAAGCATACTTTCAATGCCATATGCAATGCTTGCAGGCAGTCTTCCAATCGGAAAGATCGGCATCTACATGGGTATCTTTAACTTCTTTATCGTTCTTCCCGAAATCATCGCCTCACTATTTTTCGGCTGGATCATGGAACACCTTCTCGACAACAACCGTATGCTTGCTGTGCAGATCGGCGGTGTTCTCATGCTTCTTGCAGGTATACTGTGTTACTTCATTGTGAAAGAAAAAAAAGCGGATCATAACTTATGATCACGCCCGCTGTTGATTGACGGCCCACAACATTGTTTTATGCGAATACCAACAATTTTTTGTTTCCTGCTTCTTTGCGCGCAATCGTTTGCGCAAAACAATCTGAATGTTTATCCAACGCATTGGTTCGCCGGAATGAAAGACAGCAAACTGCAATTGGTGATCCGTTCACAAACGGATCTTCCAAAATCCGTTTCGATCAACTACCCTGGTATCAGGGTCATTGAAACAGTTCAGCCGGAAAACAAACATTATCTCTTTGTTTATCTCCAATTGTCGGCAGCCGTCAAACCCGGCGACGTTCAAATAAAAATAGGGAGTGAGCGAATAACGTATCAGATCCGCGCGCGTCGTCCAACAACGGGCAAGCATGCACAAGGCGTCACTTCAAAGGACTTCATTTACCTGTTGATGCCAGATCGTTTCAGTAATGGCGATCCTTCAAATGATAAGTTTCGGGATCTGCGCGATACTGCGTCTGATCGAAAGAATCCCTTTCTCCGGCACGGTGGCGACTTCAAAGGCATCGCCAATCATTTCGATTATTTCAGTGAACTGGGTGTCACTACACTTTGGCTGATGCCCGTAATCGAAAACGACATGCCTCAGATGAGTGAATGGAACAACTCTGTTGCCGGCTATCACGGCTATTGGTTCACCGACCATTACCAGGTCGACAAACGACTTGGAGGAAATGAAGGGTATAAAGAATTTGTTGAGCAGGCACATTCAAAAGGACTGAAAATAATTCAGGATGCGGTTTACAATCATATAGGTTCCCATCACTGGATAGCACTTGACCCTCCGCAAAAAGAATGGCTGAACAACTGGCCGGTGTACCAGGCTCCCAATCACCGTGAAGAAGCGATCATGGATCCCTGGGCCTCAAAAACCGATCGCAAGATCATGCTCGAGGGATGGTTCGTTCCACATTTGCCGGACCTCAACCTGGCCAACCGGCATCTTGCGAGATACATGCTACAACACGCGGTATGGACCACCGAAGAATTCGGAATCGATGGCTGGCGTGTCGATACATATAAATATTGCGACGAAAAATTTTTGAACGATGTGAACTCCGCACTTGTCAAAGAGTTCCCTTCGATCACTGTGTTCGGTGAAGCGTGGACGAACAGCACCGTAGCAAGTGCATACTTTACAAAAAATAATCTTCAGGTTCCTTTCAAACATAATGCGCATGGAGTAACCGACTTCCCGCTGGCAGCTGCTATGCAGTCGGCCGTTAACCAGGCACCGGCATGGACCGACGGACTCAACAAACTTTACATGACGCTATCGCAGGATCTGTTATACAAGGACCCACTTCAAAACTGCACGTTCCTCGATAATCACGATATGGACAGGATATTCTCTGTAGTAGGTGAAGACATCGGTAAACTCAAAACCGCTGTAGGATTACTGATGACGGTTCGCGGAATTCCACAACTGTACTACGGTACAGAGATCCTGATGAAAAATTTTAAGAACCCATCGGATGCAGAGGTCAGAAGAGATTTTCCCGGTGGTTGGGAAGGTGATCCGGAAAACAAGTTTACTCAAGCGGGGCGATCGAAAACCGAAAACGAAATGTTTGACTTCGTACGTACACTCGCGAACTACCGCAAAAATTCTACCGCCCTTACCACGGGCCGAACAATGCAATTCATACCCGACAAAGGAGTGTATGTATACTTCAGGTACGACGCGAGGTCGAGTGTGATGTGTATAGTAAACCAATCTGATGCCGACACCGACGTCGATATGGACCGCTATGCCGAAAGGTTGAATGGATTTACAAAATTCCGGAACATATTGACGGATTCCACGTCAACAATATCAAACGTGCGCGTGCCCGGCAAATCATTTACAGTGTACGAGCTTCAACGATAGGGTTGCATTACGCAAACTCACATCTCTGCATTTTGTGCAATGGTATCGCAACGATTCGATAACTTCAAAAGAAGATAAAGCAATCGAATGAAGTACGAAGAGATACACTTTGTCGACTCAACAAAGGCTGTGTGGAATTATTCCTTGTTCGACGAAGAAGCGATCAGCAACTTCCAGAACGGCACGCATTACCGGCTTTATGAGTTGTTCGGTGCGCATCAGATGGATGTACTCGGTAAATCAGGGTTTTATTTTGCCGTTTGGGCACCGAATGCTACTTACGTATCCGTCATTGGCAACTTCAACGACTGGAACCCCAACTCGCATCCGCTTTTTGTTCGGCTCGATAAGTCGGGTATTTGGGAAGGATTCATTCCGGACCTCGCAAAAGGCGAATCATACAAGTATCATATTCACGGTTTCAAGGGGCTAAGGATGGACAAGGGTGATCCTTATGCGAGTTTCTGGGAGAAACGTCCTGCTACTGCCTCGATTACATGGGAGCTTTCATACACATGGACAGATAAAGAATGGATGTCGACGCGCGCGGCACACAATTCTCTCGATGCGCCGTGGAGCGTATACGAAGTTCATCTTGCAAGCTGGATGCGACCCGACAAGAATGATGAAGAATCGTACAACAGCTACGATGTCATTCGTGAAACACTTGTACCCTACGTAAAAGAGATGGGCTTCACACATGTCGAACTCATGCCCGTGATGGAACATCCTTTCGATGGAAGCTGGGGATACCAAGGCACAGGATATTTTGCGCCGACTTCGCGTTTTGGTGATCCGCAACAATTCATGACTCTTGTGAATGAATTTCACAGGCAGGGAATCGGCGTTATCCTCGATTGGGTTCCATCGCATTTTCCATACGATGCGCACGGACTTTTCATGTTCGATGGCACCCATACTTACGAATATGCGGATATGCGCAAAGGATTTCATCCTGATTGGAACAGTTATATTTTCAACTACAAAAGAGGGGAGGTAAAGTCGTTCCTGATTTCGGCGGCGCGATTGTGGTTCGACAAGTATCATATCGACGGAATGCGTGTGGACGCGGTAAGCTCGATGCTCAAACTCAGTTATTCGAGAGAAGAAGGAGAATGGGAGCCGAATGAATTTGGAGGCGATGGAAATATTGAAGCAATCGCTTTCATCAAAGACTTAAACGAAACGCTTTTCCGAGACTTTCCCGACATACAAATGATTGCTGAAGAAGCAACCGACTGGCCGGGAATCAGCCGCCCGACGTTTCAGGGAGGACTTGGATTCGGTATGAAATGGATGATGGGTTGGATGCACGACACGCTCGATTTCTTCAAGCTTGATCCGCTTGCAAGAAGACATCACCAGGACAAGTTCACTTTCAGCATGATGTACTACTATGATGAGAACTTCATGCTTCCTCTCAGCCATGATGAAGTTGTTCATGGAAAGAGTCCGATGATATACAAGATGCCGGGCGACGAATGGCAAAAGTTTGCGAACCTACGTTGCATGTACACCTACATGTTCACCCATCCGGGAGGAAAGCTCCTGTTCATGGGCAACGAATTCGGCGCAACGAGCGAATGGAACCACAAATCCGAATTGCAATGGGACCTGCTGCAGTATGATCCGCACAGGTTGCTTAAAGATTTTATGCGCGATCTTAACCTGCTTTTGCGAGGCGAACCGGCGCTGTATGAACAACAGTTCACGCCTGAAGGTTTTGAGTGGGTCGACGTAAACCATCGTGATGAATCGGTGATCGTTTATAAACGCAAAGGAAAGAAAGCGGAAGACGACCTCTTAATCATACTGAACCTTACTCCGGTCGTGCGAATGAATTGGAAGATATATGCTGCCGGCAAATCACAATACAGCGAACTCCTGAACAGCGACATGAAAAAATATTGGGGAACAGGCGATGTTTTCAACCCCGATATTGCTACAACACTTGTCGATGAAGCCAATAAGATGTATGAGATCAACTGCCACCTGCCTGCATTGGCTGCGGTTGTATTAAAATAGTGTATTTCTTATCTTTACTGTCCAACAAATTCCTATGTACAAACGATTCGTGTCCGTATGCGTCTTCATTGCTGTTTACAGTACAGCAATTTCACAAACCGACAGTGGCCTGGTCTATTTTCACAAAGGCATTGAAGAAAAGAACGCCCGCCGTTTTCGGGAAGCCGAAAAACACTTCATCAAATCCACGCAGTTCAACAACTCAGATCCGCGCACGCTGATAGAGCTGGCATCGGTGCTCAACTCTCAAAATCGTTATGCAGAAGCAAGAGAGCGACTTCTGCTCGCCGACAAGCTAAAGCCGAATGACACTGCGGTTGTTGCACAACTTGCGACGCTTTCGTTCAACCTTCGCAAATGGGACGACGCGATCCGGTATGCCAACCTCTCAAAACAACTGAAAGGCACTGCGCCCGTTTCCTACCTCATTGGCCGCAGTTATTATGAACAGGAGAATTACGGAGAAGCAATAAAGCATCTTAATGAAGCAGCGAAGGAACAACCCGACCGGGCAGATGTTCCTTATATCGTTGCGCGTGCTTACCTCGACATGAGCAATTACAAGGAATCTGCAAAGCAGTTCGAAAAAGCGATAGCACTTGACTCTTCTAAAGCAAACTGGATATATGAATGCGGCCTTGTATACTATGCAATTCCTGATTACCCCAAATCATTAAAATTTATTGAGCTCGCCGGAGCAAAAGGTTATGCGCGCTCGAATGATTATTTGCAGAATCTGGGAAGTGCCTACCTCAACACGAATCAGCACGAGAAAGGAATAGAAGTGCTGAAGCAGGTTCTTGAAAAAAAGCCTTCTGATCAGGAATTACTTTACCAGGTCGCGCAGGCTTATTACAAAGCAAAGAAATACCAGGAGGCCATCGATCATTGGGATCGCGTTCTGGGTATCGATAAAACTAACGCCCGGGTTCTCTATATGATCGGTCTTTCGTATCAGAAAAAAGGAGAGAAGCAAAAGGGAATGCAATTGTGCGACAAGGCGATCGAAATGGATCCTTCCCTCAACTCCCTGAGGCAAAAACAGGGCGATATCATGTAGTTACATTCGCTCGGGAACTTCAATTCCCAGCAGTCGCATGCAGTTTCGAATGACGTTTACCGTCATCGATGAAAGTTGCAATCGTAATTCTTTCTTCGCTTCGGACTCCGCAGTCAACACTCTCAGTTCAGTTAGAAAGGAGTTGAATTGTTGAGCGAGGCGAAAGACGTAATTCGCAATAACACTTGGATTCAATTCATCGACCGCCTGTCGGATCACAGATGGAAATTGTTCAAGTTGGATGATCATGTTCTTTTCAACGAGCAATAATTGTTCGCCGACATCTGTATTTTGCGGCGCCGCCTTACGAAGGATCGACTGGGTGCGAGCGTAAGTATATTGAATGAACGGCCCGGTAAATCCGTGAAAGTCGATTGACTCTTCAGGATTGAAGACCATTCTCTTCTTCGGATCGACACGCAACAGGTAAAATTTCAACGCACCCAATCCGAGAACCCGGTACAATTCGTCTAACTCCTGAAGCGAAAAGTCGTTCACCTTACCGAGTTCCTGAGTGTGCTTTGCAGAAATTTTGATCATTTCTGCGACCAGATCATCTGCGTCGACCACTGTGCCTTCGCGACTCTTCATTCTTCCGGTCGGCAGATCAACCATTCCATAAGACAGGTGGTGTATGGCCTCTGCATGGGGAATTCCAAGCTTCATGCAGATCAGTCGCAACACTTTCATATGATAGTTCTGCTCGTCGCCCACGACATAAATCGACTGATCCATTTGGTAATCGTCGTATTTCTTTTTCGCGAGCCCGAGGTCCTGCGTTATGTACACCGACGTTCCATCACTGCGTAACAGTAATTTTTCATCGAGTCCATCCTCAGTAAGATCTATCCAAACGCTGTTGTCTTCCCTTCTCACGAAAATGCCCTTTTGCAATCCTTCTTCGACGAATTGCTTGCCCAGCAGGTAAGTGTCACTCTCGTAATATGTTTTGTGAAAATCAGACCCGATTAAATTGTATGTAACATCAAATCCTTCGTATACCCAGCCATTCATTTTTCGCCATAGCTCCACCGTTGTAGGATCGTTTTCTTCCCACCTGATCAGTGTTTCACGAACTTCCTTCATCAGCGGACTATTGTTACGTGCAACTTCGTTCAGCAGTTCATTCAGTTTCTCATTGGGGGAATTGTTTTGGATCGCTGAATGAACCTTTTTTCGGTCTGCTTCATCGATTCCGGCAAAGTCGTTGTTCCGTAACTGCTCAATAAGGACAGCTGCCTGTTTGCGCAATTCATTTTCAAACTGAACATAGAAATCACCAACCAGATGATCGCCCTTGGTGCCGGTTGACTCAGGGGTTGCGCCATTGCCAAAATGCAACCAGGCGACCATCGATTTGCAGATATGCACGCCGCGGTCGTTGACAATACAGGTCTTGACAACATCATGACCTGCAAACGACAGTATTTCGGCGATACTCCAGCCCAGGAAATTGTTGCGCAAATGTCCAAGATGGAGCGGCTTGTTGGTGTTGGGAGAGGAGTACTCTACCATAATTTTCTGCGACGGCAGCGTCCCGGAACCGAAGGAACTGTTCTGAAAATTTTTGGTCAGTATGTTTAGCCAGTAACTGTCGGAAATCGAAAGGTTGAGAAATCCCTTTATTACATTGAACGACCTGATAAATTCAGGGCGGTTGCGGAGGAGCGTTTCTCCTATTTGCTGACCGGCTTTTTCTGGTGAAAGCCTAAGCTGCTTTACGAACCCGAACAATACGATCGTGTAGTCGCCTTCAAATTCGACTTTGGTTTCATTTACCTGGATGTCGGTAGCAGAGAGATTGGTGCCGAACTGGTCGTTTATCGCCGATGAAACCGCCGCCTGGAGGTCAGATACAATTCCCATTTTTTTTCTTAGGCGGCAAAAATAACGGAATATGGGTCAAACGGGCTTTGGTTTAACTTTGCGCCTCCCGATGGTAAGGCAAAGACTACTTGACCTGATCGATTTCTTTTATCCGCCCTTTCAGCGGGTATTGCCGCGCAGTACCTTTCGGTATGCAGCATGCGGAGGCGCTAACACAGTTTTCGACATATTTCTTTATTTCATCAGCTACAATTTCATACTGGATAAACAAATCCTTTATACCCCGTTTGGCGCGATCAGTCCGCATATCGCAGCATTCCTGCTTTCTTTTGCCGTAACGTTCCCCCTCGGCTTTGTCCTAAATCGGTTCATTGTGTTCCCGGGGTCCGTTTTACGGGGACGAATACAACTCTTTCGGTATTTCCTGCTCGTAGTGGTTTGCGTGATCCTCAATTATGTTTTTCTGAAGATCTTCGTCGAGCAATTCAATTTCTTTCCAACGATCTCAAAGATCCTGACGACCGTGATCGTCGTCTCATTCAGTTATCTGACACAGAAGCACTTCACATTCAAGGGAAACACAGCGTAATGGTGGGCTTAGAAAAGCAGGTCTGACTCATTGAAGTGGGTTTATACATGAGTGTTTCGAGGCATCTGCCAAATTTGCATTCAGGGCCTCCCCGGCATAATGATTGATAACTTCCTGTGAACATTAAATTCAACAACATTATGGGCAAAATAATTGGAATCGACCTGGGAACAACGAACAGTTGTGTTGCGGTTATGGAAGGAAGCGAACCTGTAGTCATCGCCAATGACGAAGGTCGTAGAACGACGCCTTCTGTCGTTGCGTTCCTGAAAAACGGCGAAAGGAAGGTTGGTGACCCGGCCAAGAGACAGGCGATCACCAATCCGCAGAACACGATAACGTCGGTCAAACGTTTTATGGGTCGGCGCCACGATGAAGTGACAGAAGAAATCAGCCACTGGAGCTACAAGGTGGTAAAAGGTGACAATAATACCGTTCGAATCGATATCGACGGAAGAATGTATACTCCGCAGGAGATTTCCGCAATGGTGCTTCAGAAGATGAAGAAAACCGCCGAAGACTACATCGGACAGGAAATTAAAGAAGCAGTTATTACCGTTCCTGCTTATTTCAATGACGCTCAACGTCAGGCGACGAAAGAAGCCGGAGAAATCGCAGGTTTGAATGTTCGTCGTATCGTGAACGAGCCAACTGCCGCAGCCCTTGCTTATGGCCTTGATAAAAAGGCTCATGATATGAAGATCGCCGTATTTGACCTTGGCGGCGGAACATTCGATATTTCCATTCTCGAACTCGGCGAAGGCGTATTTGAAGTAAAAAGCACCAACGGAGACACTCATCTTGGTGGCGACGATTTCGACAAAGTGATCATGGACTGGCTCGCCAACGAATTCAAGACGGATGAGTCTGTCGATCTCCGTAAGGACCCAATGGCTTTGCAAAGGCTCAAGGAAGCTGCCGAAAAAGCAAAGATCGAGCTGTCTTCTTCAAGCGAAACAGAGATCAATCTCCCCTATATCACAGCTGTAGACGGGGTGCCGAAGCACCTTGTGAAAAAGCTTACAAGGGCAAAATTTGAACAGCTTGCCGACAAGCTATTCGAAAGATGTTTGAAGCCTTGTGAACAGGCTTTGAAAGATGCCGGACTGTCGGCTTCACAGATCAACGAAGTAATTCTTGTAGGTGGAAGTACACGCATACCAAAAGTGCAGGAAATAGTTGAAAAGTTCTTTGGACGCAAGCCAAGCAAGGGTGTGAATCCTGATGAAGTTGTGGCGATAGGCGCAGCGATCCAGGGTGCGGTGCTGACTGGCGAAGTGAAAGATGTACTTCTCCTCGACGTAACGCCACTGTCGCTTGGTATTGAAACTATGGGTGGTGTGATGACAAGGCTGATCGATTCGAATACTACGATCCCGACAAAGAAGTCGGAAGTGTTCTCAACTGCCAGCGATAACCAGCCGGGAGTTCAAATACATGTTCTTCAGGGCGAACGTCCGATGGCATCACAGAATAAGAGTCTGGGTATGTTCAATCTCGACGGTATTCCGCCGGCACCGCGCGGTGTTCCGCAGATCGAAGTCGTATTTGATATCGACGCGAATGGTATCCTTCACGTTACCGCTAAAGACAAGGGCACCGGAAAGGAACAGAAGATCCGCATCGAAGCCGGAAGCGGACTTACCAAGGATGAGATTGAAAAAATGAAGGCGGAAGCGAGGGCGAATGAAGCGACGGACAAAGAAGCGCGGGAACGTGTTGAAAAGATAAATCAGGCCGACAGCCTCGTATTCCAGACCGAAAAGCAATTGAAAGAATACGGCGACAAGATCCCGGCCGATAAAAAGGCCCCGATCGAAACTGCGCTCAATAAGTTGAAGGATGCACACAAGTCGCAGGATCTTGGCGCGATAGACACGGCAATGACCGAACTGAATGGAGCTTGGACCGCGGCATCCGAAGAGATGTATAAAGCAACGCAGGGCGGCGCCCAACCTGAATCAAACCAGTCGCAGGCGAGCGCAAGTGGAAGCGAAAATGTGACGGATGCGGAGTTCGAGGAGGTGAAGTAGGGAGCTGTCAGCGGTCAGCTGTCAGCTGTCAGGCTTTGAGCTATGAGCCTTGAGCTATGAGCTTTTTTCATAAAGAACAGTGATACTTTATTAAGACCCTGGATGCAGGGTCTTTTTTGTTTTCCAATGCATCTTTGTAAAACCAATCAAGCAGGGGCACACTCACTGCTCACAGCTCATAGCTCAAGGCTCAAAGCCCCAAGCCTGGCTGGCATAAATTTTTTACAAACTTTAACATTCATCGCTTATCCTTACATTGCCAACAGCAATAGATCATCCTTAATCATAATTAAACATCAAAAACCAGAAAATTTATGAAACACCTGTTACGTCTCTCGCTTCTTTTAATAACAGTTGCTCTGTTTCAACCTACCCAGGCATTTGTTGCTCCTTACTCGATTCCTGCGACTTCGAACACCGAAGTAAAACCTTCTCCGTTTGCCGGCATGACCATTAAGGATTTTTTAGCGCTGACACCCAAAAAATACAAAGAGCTGACTGGCAAAAAATTGACACTGCCTCAAAAAGTGTCTCTGAAACTGGCTCAGAAAAAAGTAAAGCGCATGGTCAAGAAAGGTCAGACTGTTGACCTTATGCAAATGACATCCGCAGTCGACACATCCGACTTCAGCATCGGAGGACTGGTGCTCGGCCTCGTTCTTGGTATCATCGGAGTTCTCATTGCTTACCTCATCGGCGACCAGTCTGTGATCAAATGGTCATGGATCGGTTTTGCAATATGGGTAGGTATTGTGTTGCTCGTACTTATCTTATAAAAACGCACGGCACCGGTTAACGGTTGTCGATAATAAATTGTGCGGTTTCCGGAGTTTGTTGCCGGAGCCGCACATTTTTTTTGCCCGTCATTTCCGCGATCACTTCGTTGGTGTAATGTCGTATGGTGATCATCGTCAATTCGCGTTCGATGTGTACGTCGAAGTTCTGAATTGCCATTTCGCCCAACTGCTCCACTTTCGTTTGTGCATCGTCGATACATACATGAACACTCACCGCACCCGTTTGAATCAGGTTCGGCTTGATCCGGATCTCGGCCAGCAGGTTGTACAATTCTGCGATGGGCTTTTCGCCTATGAATGAAAAGTCTTTAGTGTGCAGGTGAAGTAATGCCTGTTGTCCCTTCAAAACAATGATGGGAGGCAGGTTTTTCAGACTTCGGTTATGGATCACCGTTCCCGGCAAAGCGGGATCCAGAAAGCACTTTACATATAACGGAATCTGCTTGTTTTGCAACGGTTTGATCGTTTTCGGATGGATCACCTGGGCCCCGTAGTACGCCATCTCGATCACTTCATCATAATTCAATTCGCGGATGAAAACAGCATTCGGAAAAGCTTTCGGGTCCGCATTCATGACACCCTCTACGTCTTTCCATATCGTTAAGCTTTCAGCAGCCAGCAGGTTTGCGAATACTGCTGCGGTATAATCACTGCCTTCGCGACCAAGTGTTGTGCTCTCGTTCTCGGACGTTGCGCCAATGAATCCCTGTGATACTACAATATTTCTTTCCCCAAACAGAGGTAAAATGTCCTCTGCGGTTTTTTGCGCGGTATATGACCAGTCAATCGCAGCATCACGAAAGTTGTTGTCGGTTCTTAATACGTCGCGGACGTCGATCCAATTATTTGTAACACCTGCATGGTTCAGATATCCGCTTAAAATGATCGATGACAACAACTCACCGCAACATACGATCTGGTCATAATAGTAATTGAATTCGCGGACCGGGCGGTCGTGGATCAGCCATTCTACTTCGGTAAACACATCTTTCAATGCGTTCTCCGTGTCAGTCGCGGTTTCTCCAATCAGTTGGCGAGCCATGTCGAGGTGCGAATCCTTGATGGCCGCGAAAAGTTCAAGGGCCCTGGCATTGCCGTCCTGGTAAAAGGCTTCAGCAACTTTCTCAAGCGCATTCGTAGTCTTGCCGATGGCCGAAACAACAATGAAGATTTTTTCGTCTGAAAAACTTTGAAGAATTGCATGAACGTTTCTGATACGTTCAACATTATTCACGCTTGCGCCACCAAATTTGAAAACTTTCATTGTGATTTATTTCCTTATTGCCGTTTGATTAAATGCGGGATCGAAAATAGGACATAGCCCGGACTGTTGGTTTCTGCGTCCATGAATTAAACGCTTAGTTTTGTCGCCTTCCCAACAATTGCCTGCATGAAAAATAGTGTCAATAGAAAAGTTCTTACTCTCGATGAATTCACGATCCAACAGTTGCGCGACTTCCCGCTTGCGACCGGTGAGCTCAGTGGCCTGCTTCGTGATATGGGCCTGGCCGCAAAAAGGGTAAATGTAGAAGTGAACAAGGCCGGGCTCGTCGATATTCTGGGTGATGCAGGCGAAACCAATATCCAGGGCGAAGACGTTAAGAAGCTTGATGTATTTGCAAACAATCAATTCGTAGGCGTTTTGCAGCATGGGATAAGTTGTGCTGGTATTGCCAGCGAAGAACTCGACGACTATGTTGCGTTTGAAGATGAAGTAAGTAAAAACTCAAAGTATGTGTGCCTGTTTGACCCTCTAGATGGAAGCGGCAATATTGATGTGAATGTATCGATCGGCACCATCTTCAGTGTTTTTCGCCGGGTAACACCAAAGGGGTCGGTCGCCACTCTTGAAGATTTTCTGCAACCGGGCATGAACCAGGTAGCCGCAGGATATATTGTTTACGGATCGTCAACGATGCTTGTTTATGCCACAAGAAGAGGCGCTAATGGTTTTACACTCGATCCCTCTATCGGTGAATTTTGTTTGAGCCATCCAAATATTCGTTGCCCGGAATTTGGAAAGATATACTCCGTGAACCACGGAAATTTCTTTCAGTACGAAGAATGTATACGAGACTACATCGATATATGCCAGCGAAAGGATCGTTCTAACGGTGGCCCCTATACGCAGCGATACATTGGCAGTATGGTTTCAGATGTCCATCGCAACCTCATAAAGGGAGGAATTTTCATGTATCCCGCCACCACTGATAAACCGAAAGGAAAGCTGCGCTTGCTGTATGAATGCAATCCCCTGGCATTTATTACGGAGGTTGCCGGCGGCAAAGCGAGCAATGGCAAGGAACGCATACTGAATGTTGTACCTACCGAACTTCATCAGCGCTCACCTTTGTTTATCGGCAGCAGTGGGATGATGCAGGAGCTTGAAGCCTGCATCGGAAAAGCCACAACCAACTAACGCCGGTTCCACCCGACTGAGCCACTACCTAACTTATGTTATATTGCGGGTCAATCGTTACGTGACGCTCATGGACCAACCCATCATCTCGGTTAAAAATCTCGTAAAGAACTACGGCAACTTTCAGGCGGTAAAAGCCATCAGCTTCGACGTCTTCAAAGGTGAGATATTCGGTTTGCTTGGCCCCAATGGTGCGGGTAAATCAACCACGCTTGAGATTATTGAGACATTGCGGACGAAGACTTCCGGCAAGGTTACAGTTGCAGGATTCGACCTCGATTCACAACCGAACGAGATCAAGAAAATGATCGGCGTGCAATTACAGACGTCGGGGTTTTATCCGAACCTAAATCTGAAGGAGCTGATACATTTGTTCTCAGGGCTGTACAACCGTGAAGTGGAGCCGTTGGAACTGTTGCGAATGGTAAATCTTGAAGACAAGGCGAAAAACAAATACAAACAATTGAGCGGCGGTCAGAAGCAGCGATTTTCAATAGCAACTACACTCATAAACGATCCTTCCCTGATTTTTCTTGACGAACCCACCACTGGGCTGGATCCACAGGCGCGGCGCAATCTTTGGGACCTTATCAAGGATATTCGTGGTAAAGGCACGACCGTAATACTAACGACGCATTACATGGATGAAGCCGAAGCGCTTTGCGACCGGGTTGCGATCATTGATTCCGGAAACATCATTGCACTTGATTCACCCGACAAGTTGATCGACAATCTTGTTTCCACAGGCTTCGAAAGAGCACGGCAGGTGAAGAAGGCAAATCTCGAAGATGTCTTTATCCAACTCACGGGCCACGACCTGAGGGAAAATTCCTGAATTCTTAATACAGATGAATACTTCAACTACTACCGATCCGCGTTATCCCATCGGAAAATACCAGCCTCAGCCATTTTCCGAAAAGCTGATGCAGGAGTGGATACGTGATCTCGCACTGGTGCCGTCGTCGATCGAATATGCGATTCTTAATCTCGACGAGTCGCAACTGAATACTCCGTACCGCGAGGGTGGCTGGACAGTGAAACAACTCATACACCACGTCGCCGACAGTCATATGAATGGTTATTGCAGATTTAAACTCGGCCTCACCGAAGCAAAGCCTGTCATAAAACCATATGACGAGAAAGCATGGTCCGTTCTAAGCGACAGTGGAAATCTTCCGGTGAATATATCTATCACACTTCTTCACTCGTTGCATCTTCGATGGAACGAAATTTTAGTGAATGTGAAACAGGAGCAATGGGATAGGACGATCATCCATCCTGAGCACAATACCGAAATGTCGTTGTGGTACATACTCGGTTCGTATTCCTGGCACGGTCGTCATCATGTTGCACATATCATCAAACTGAAAGAGAGTAAAGGATGGCAATAGATATCAAGCAAAAGAACTGGACCGTTCTGTCATCGGAATACCTGTTCAGAGAGCTTTGGTTCACGGTACGCAAAGACACTTGTGAGACACCGGAGGGAAAGAAAATTTCACCGTATTACGTTTATGAATTTCCGACATGGGTATCGGCCCTCGCGGTTACCGAAGCCAATGAGATTTTGCTTATCAGTCAATATCGTCACGGCATACGCGAAACGATCCTCGAAATACCGGGAGGCTGTGTTGATGACACGGATGAGGATTTCGAAACAGCAATTGCACGGGAATTAAGAGAAGAGACCGGCTATGAATTCAGTTCATTTCAATATCTCGGCAAGACGTCGCCAAATCCATCAACAAATACGAACTGGATGCATATGTTTCTTGCTACCGGTGGTCGCAAAACATCTAATCCTGAATTGGACCACAACGAAGACATTGATGTACATCTGATATCGATCGAAGAACTTGAAAACCTACTCGATCAACACCGGATTCCGCAGGCACTTCACGTTACAGCCATCATGTACGGCCTTCGCGCTTTGAAAAATAAGCTCGGTTAACTCTGTAATTCCGCAACGACGAAAACGCTTCCGCAAATAATGATGAGATCATTTTTCGTTGCGTGTTGCAAAGCGGCCTCATACGCAACGTTCACGTTTGGAAATGCTTCACCATGCAGTCCTCTTGATCGAGCTTTTTGTGCCAGAGTGTTTTCATCAAGTGCTCTTGGTATTGCTGCACGCGTGAAGTAGTATTTGGCATGGGCGGGAAGAACAGATAACACATCATCAATCTCTTTGTCTTTAACCATTCCGATGACTATGTGTAAAGACTGATGATCGGTCAGTTCGACCTGGCTGATGAGTTGCCTGAAGCCATCGATATTATGTGCGACGTCGAGAAATACTTTCGGAGAAGAGCTTATGTTCTCCCATCTTCCATGTAACCCTGTGATTTTTTTGAACGATTTCAGCCCCTTGTGCACATGTTGCTCATCGATTTTCCAACCGACGTTGCGCATTTCGTGAATTGCCTGCAGAACCGTGATGAGATTCTTTGTCTGATAATATGCCGGAATATCGATCTCGTATGAGCGCCGCTCAGATGTAGATCTTTCTTCTACAGAAATATGCATTGCATGCCCGTGCACTTCCCAGTCGGAAACCATCCAACGGTCATCTGCAAACGAAAGTGGTGAATTTTTTTGCGTGGCGTGCTGAAGAAAGACTTCTTGCGATTGTTCCCCTTTTTCGCCGATCACCACCGGAATATTCGGTTTGATGATGCCGGCTTTTTCTTCTGCAATCTGTGCAATCGTATCCCCCAGAATATTCATGTGATCGCGGCCGATATTCGTGATTACAGAGAGCTCGGGAGTCACAATATTTGTGCTGTCCAACCGGCCACCGAGGCCGGTTTCGATGATAGCAATATCCACTTGTTCGTTGGCGAAATAATTGAATGCCATGGCAACGGTGATCTCAAAGAAAGAAGGATCGACTGATTCGGCGATGGGCCGGATTCGCTCAACGAACGAGGCGACCTCGTCTTCACCGATCATTCTGCCATTGATCTTGATACGTTCCCGAAAATCATGTAAGTGCGGAGAAGTATATAATCCGGTTTTGTAACCTGCGGTTTGAAAAATCGCGGCAAGCATGTGGCTTGTTGATCCTTTGCCGTTGGTGCCTGCGATATGAATACATCGAAACTTGTTCTCAGGGTTTCCGAGAAAATTGCAAAGGGCAACCGTATTGGTGAGATCTTTTTTAAGTGCTGCAACGCCAATCCTGCTGAACATCGGTAGCCTTGTGAAAAGCCAGTCGACTGCTTCCTGGTAAGAAGTTGAGGTCATCGCGCCAAAGCTAATTCAGCGGGCAATGTATGCCAAACTTAACTGCGCAGACGGAAGTTGAACTGAATGGTTCCGGTTGATTCTTCGGTTCCTGCATTGAATTTAACCTGACGTGCTTTGCGTTTTGCAATTTCAATCATCGAAGCGTCGGATGTTGTGGAACCGCGTGGCTGGAATTCGGCGGAAACAACATTGCCTGCTGCATCCACCCGGATATCGATGGCTACTTTTGCATTTTCATTAAACTCGTCTTCGAACGAAGGACGGCGAATAATATTTCTTCCGGAAAGGCCTCTGAGTTTACTGACGCCTGACTTTCCCGTGCCGCCGTTTCCGGTATAGTTGTCGGAATCGGGATTACCTCCCGGCCGGCCCTGATCACCGGATCCTCCCGCGACGCCCTGATTACCTCCCTTCTTGTAGGTGTCTGCTTCGTTTCCACCTGTGCCCGTTCCGTTCACCCCCTTGAATACGGCTTTTGGCTTCGGAGCCGGGGGTGTAGGATTTGTGACCGGCTGGGTTGTAGTCACCGGTTTATTCTTAACGACTTCTTTTTCCGGAACACGGGTTGCTTTCGGTTTTGTGACCGGAGGTTTCACTATCGCGGGAGCTTCTTCGTCTTTGTCATCTGTTTCAAAATCTTTGACGTCGGTATTGTCGGCAACAGCCTGTTTCGGTGGTGTGTACTCCTGCTGTTGAGAAGGAGCGGGTTTGCCGGGTGAGAAGGGCTGATCATCCCCCATACCTTCGTCGCTATTTCCGAGATTAACTTCGATGCCCTCATCAATCGGAGGAGGAGGTATCGATGGCAATGTCCATTTGACAAACAGAAACACAACAAGCAACAGCACACAAACCATGGCCGTGTAAGCCGATGCCTTCATGTTTTTTTCTGATTCGAAATTGTCTGTCATATAGGTTGTATAAGCCATGCTAAGTTAATTGATTTGTCAGAACGCAGAAAGCATGCCTGTTGGTTGTGTAGGGACTGTTAAAAAACGCCTCAACTGCTTTGCTTGTTGGCTTGGAATCAACACCTGCCGGCGAATGATTAATTTCGCGGCGTAATGAATGTTCAACGATCACAGCCGGCTCTGACTTCGAGTCCATACCTGTTGTATTCAGACGGCAAGGGTAACATATTCGAAGATCAGTCGCTGTTTGCCACCGGAAGATTGGGCTGGGACGCCGTACCGGTTCCATCCGACGAATGGATCCAGCTGCCCGACGGCGGCAGTTTGTATGAATTGCCCGGACGGATAGGCATCGGAATCGACGTCGGTACCGGTGAAATGCGCCTCTGCAACAAAGGCTGGGCTGTCGCAGCATTCATACCGCCGGCTCATACCGGATTATATCTTGCGGCGTACGAGACGGGGGCGCAAGCACCAACGCTTCCGCTGTTTTGCTATACCGCCGCAGCATGGCATGACGAAAAATTTTACGTGCCGGCAATTCGAATTGAACAGGATATACGGCAGGACTGCGATGGTTATAAACCTGAAATAATTCGGAGCGGTGTACAGAATCTGACGAAAGCATATCCGCAAAACCGGCTGCTGAAACACCTCGCAGACAATTGTTGCAATACCTATCAATGTCCTGCCGCGAGGAACTTTTTCATGGGTCGGTGGGAGTGCCCGGTACCGACTTCTCCGGCGTGCAACGCCAATTGTATCGGATGCATTTCGTTTCAGCCGGAGGAAGAGTCGATCGTTTCCACGCAGGACAGACTCAATTTCAAACCATCGGCAGAAGAGATCGTCGAGTTTACCGTTCCGCATTTGGAAACTGCGCCGTTCCCAATCATAAGTTTCGGTCAGGGTTGCGAGGGCGAGCCATTGCTGATGTGGGAAACGATCAGGGAATCGATCATTGAAATTCGAAAGCATACTTCAAAGGGGAGCATCAATATCAACACCAACGGATCAAAGCCTGAAGCGGTAAGGAAACTCTGTGAAGCCGGGCTTAACTCGATACGGGTAAGTATGAACTCTGCCCGCAAGCATATCTACGAAGCTTATTACAGGCCTAACAATTACAGCTTTGAGGACATTGTGGAAAGCCTGAAGGTTGTACGCGCAAATGGTGGCTGGGCCAGCATCAACTATTTTGTATTTCCGGGAGTAACTGACAGTGTTGATGAATACGAAGCGTTGCGGCAGATGATTGCTGATACAGGTCTATCGATGATACAATGGAGAAATTTCAATATCGATCCCGACTGGTATCTTGGTAAGATCGGGTTGACCGAAACCGGCGAAGTGCTTGGTGTACTGCAGATGATGGAGCTGCTGCGCGAAGAATTTCCTGACCTGCGTTTCGGATATTTCAACCCGCCGATTGAAAGGATTAAGGGGAATTTTGAGAGGGATTTTGCGAACGGATGATCTTGAGCTTTGGCCTTTGGCTGTCGGCTATCAGCTGTCAGCTTTCAGCTTCACTTCTCTCAACCTCTGATCACAAAACGCATTAAACTCTTCTTCGGTCGCTTCATTTTCGCCGCTGTCAATTTCCTTTTGAATAAGTTTATTGTTTGTGAAGTCGATCGTAAGCAGACCGTCTTTCAGCCGTACGTTCTCGATCTGAGACCAGCTGAATTTTTTCTTGAGCAAGGTATTGATGGTGATCGCGTCTTTCGAGAATCCGATTTCTGTCGGCAGCCTCGCCTGGTATTCAAGAATCGCAAGCACCACGAATACAAACACGAGCCATTGCAGGTAGGGCATTCTCGTCCATACCAGACCAGCAATCATTAATGCCTTGCTGAAATAGATCTCATGCCCTTGCCGCCAGCGTATGAGGTTCCACACCAACAATCCGCCAATGAATAAAACGCCCGCCAGGTATGCAACAACAACCGTGTCGAGAATAATCATTTGCCTCAGGAAGATAATTGCCGAGCCAAAAGTTAACAGCAAGCCAGTGATGTTCACGTGCACCTGGTGCTCATTGCGGAGGACCACTACATATTCATACAGCTTTGAACTTGCCAAGGGTAATCAGTTGTTGCTGGCAGTAAGAATATTGCACAATTTGAATAGCAATCTTGCTCCAACATTTGCATCCCATCCATTTTCTGCAACGCCGATTTCGACAAGGTCGAATCCGATAAGGGTTTTGCCACTGTTGGCGATTCGTTTCAGCAGGTAAACGATCTGTTCCATTTCAAAACCTCCATGAACAGGCGTGCCTGTGTTCGGGCATTGCTTGGGGTCAAGCCCGTCGATATCAAAGCTCAGAAACACTTTGTCGGGCAGCTCACCGATAATATCGTCGCAAACCTGCTTCCAGGTATGCCCCTCGAATTGCCGCTCTTTGATGTCCTTATCAAAAAATGTTATTATACGCCCGTTGCTGTCGCGTATGTACTGCCACTCGTCGGGACTATAATCACGGATGCCGACCTGCACGAGTTTCGAAATCTGAGGTATCTCGGAAAGAGCGTTGTGCATTACGCTGGCATGGCTGTATACAAATTTCTGATATCCCTGTCTCAGATCGCAATGGGCATCGATCTGCAAAATTCCAAACGACTCGTGCCGTTCGGCAATTGCTCGAAAATATCCGAGCGGAGTACTATGGTCGCCGCCAAGGAGTGCGACGAGTTTGCCGCGACTCAGTAATTGCTTTGTTTGTTCGTATACCCAGTTGTTGAGGTAGGTGCCGCCTTCGTTGATCTCGCGAAGGCTTTTCGACATGAATGAATTTTTTTCTACGTCTTCACCGCGTGAGATAAAATCAATGTATAGCTCGGCTTCCTTACGGAGGTAGTCGCTCTTCAACAGAATCTTCTTATCGGTGGGTCGCATGTAAAACCCCTGACGCCATACTTCGGGATAGTCGGCGTCGAAGATGTCTACCTGCATGCTTGCTTTGAAAACGTGCTCGGCGGACCTTGCGGTTCCGGCAGTGAAGCTAACGGTCACTTCCCACGGTACGGGAAGAATGACCAGTCGCGCTTCTTCTTCTGTCACGGGAATGCCAAAAATGTTGTTGTTCGGATTGCTTGCGCCATTCGGGTCAAAATCTGCCAGGTTGCTCATCTGTACTCTCTGTTGAATCGATATGCAAGTTAGTGTTGCAAAAGTTAAAAGGTAAAAGTGAAAAGGGAAAAGCGAAGATGCGGGCAAATAACGAGCGCAAAGCCTTAACTTTGCGGCGAATAAATTCAATGAAGAAGCTCCATATCGTGATGCTGGTTTGTATTGCAGCGGTTATCGCCGTTCTGGTCAGTCTTATGGGCGATTTATCAACCTATGAGACACTGGCATCGGCCCGGCAAAAAGAAGGCAGGATGGTAACGGTAATCGCAAAGCTTGACAAATCGGTTGCGGTACCTGTGGAGTACGATCCGCTGAAAAACGCAAACTACACAACATTTCACGTTATCGATTCATTGGGAAACAGGGCAAAGGTTGAGTATTATTTCGAAAAGCCTTTCGATATGGAAAAGAGCGAAAGAATAGTGCTGAAGGGAAAGATGAAAGGAGATGTTTTTCAGATCGAACGGAAAGATGGCATTCTCATCAAGTGTCCCTCAAAATACAAAGGCGATCCAAAGGCTGCTCAAAATAATCTCAGCCTAAATTAACCATAGATGAAGTATATCGGAGAGCATCTGCTGCCGGGACAAATAGGACAATTTCTTCTGGTACTTTCTCTAGTGTCTTCCTTCATTGCTTCGATTGCTTATTTCAAAGCCACCAATGCAGTCGCGGATGAAGACGTGAGATCATGGAGACGCATAGGCCGCATTGCATTTCTTGTTGATGCGATTTCGGTGGTGTTGATATTTGGAATCATTTACTTCATCATCTCGAATCACTATTTCGAATACTATTATGCATGGAATCATTCCGATAAATCGCTCCACCCGAGTTACCTGCTGAGTAGTATCTGGGAAGGGCAGGAGGGAAGTTTTCTTCTTTGGGCAATATGGCATGCGGTGCTCGGCGCAATACTCATCCGTTCTGCAAAAAAATGGGAAGCGCCTGTCATGACAATCTTTAGCGCGGTACAACTGTTCCTGGCTACCATGTTGCTCGGCATTTACGTATTCGATCTTAAGATTGGCAGCAACCCATTCATCCTTACCCGTCAGATGTTTCCGACGGCACCGATCTTCAATGATGTGAATTATCTCGCCAATGCGCGACTTCAGGATGGTAACGGACTCAATCAGTTGCTTCAGAATTATTGGATGGTCATTCACCCACCTGTTTTGTTCCTGGGCTTCGCTTCCACACTTGTGCCCTTTGCGTTTGCCGTTTCGGGTTTGTGGAAGAAAGATTACGGTGGATGGACAAGGCAGGCGGTTCCATGGTCATTGTTTTCTGCCGCGATTCTCGGCCTTGGGATCATGATGGGTGCGCGATGGGCATACGAGTCGCTGAATTTTGGTGGTTACTGGGCCTGGGATCCCGTTGAAAATGCAAGCCTGGTTCCATGGCTCTTACTTATCGCCGGGATTCACACGCAGGTCATCTACAACTCTACGGGTCATTCACTAAGGGCAACATATTTTTTCTTCATTGCAGCTTTCCTGCTTATCCTTTATTCAAGTTACTTGACCAAATCAGGCGACCTCCAGGATACTTCTGTGCATGCATTTACGGATGAGGGTCTGAACTGGCAACTCCGTTTGTTCGTACTTGCGTTTCTCGTGCCTTCAATCGGCATGTTTATTTACCGGTACAAACAAATCCCTTCCATAGCGAAAGAAGAAAGCAGTTACTCGCGCGAATTCTGGATGTTCATAGGGTCGCTCGTCCTGTTTCTTTCTGGCATGTACATCATCGGTTTTACGTCCCTTCCCGTCATCAACAAAGTATTTGGCACAGCATTCACCGTTGGTGGCGATGTTGAGTTCTTCTATAACCGCATCCTGATATTCGTCGCCATCCTTCTTGGCATACTCACTGCCGTGACACAGTATCTGCGATATAAGAATACTGACGGCCGCGTGTTCTTCAGAAAGTTGTGGCTGCCCACGTTCGTGTCGCTCGTCATTTATGCGGCGATTGCAGTGTTCGGCAATGTCAGCTATGACAAATATGGTCCAGGGTATCTTGGCGCAATACACGTTGCAATTTTCGCCGGCGTTTATGCCGTGGTTGCAAATGCTTCGTACATATGGACCGGTCTTAATGGGAAATTGAAGGCCGCAGGCGCGTCGATCGCACATGTTGGATTTGGATTGATGCTGGTCGGTATGCTCATCGCGTCGTCCAAGAAAGAAGTATTGTCCGTAAACATGTTGAACCCACTGAACTTCGGACCCGACAACAAAGAAAAAGGAACGGAAAACCTTACACTGTTTCAGGGCATCAAAACCGAAATGAGCGGATACTGGGCAACCTATGCTTCCGATTCGATGGATCCATACGGGAAGAAGATGTTGTTCGAGATCCAACTTGAAAAGAAAGACGGTTCTTCGAAGTTTTCGCTGTATCCTGATCTTATCAAAAACACCAAGGGTCAACAGGGTTTTTCAAACAATCCCGATGCAAAACATTACTGGAACAGGGACATTTTCACATATGTCAATTACAGTGATAAGATGCAGGACGGGGAAGACACCACAGAGTTTGTGAAATCTGTTGTGAAACCGGGCGATACGATATTTTATTCGAGCGGTTACATGGTGCTTGAAAAAGTTGTAGCCAATCCGAAAGAAGGACGAAGAGCTTTTAATGAAGACGACACTGCCTTAATGGCAAAACTTCAGGTAAAAACTGTCGATGGCAGAAAATTCACAGCCACACCTCTGTTTTACGTAACAAATAACCGCATCAACTATCTTCCCGACACCATATTCGCCCAGGGCCTCGCTATTGGACTCACCCGGGTTGTTGATAAAGAACGAATTGAAATCGCTGTAAAAGAATCTACGCGTCTTGCTCCTTTCATTGCACTTAAAGTACTCAAGTTTCCGTTTATTAGTTTACTGTGGCTCGGAACAATACTAATGATGGTTGGATTTGTGATGAGCATCAGGCGCAGGCTTACACTAATGCGGAAGGTTACCGCCTGATCCTTAAGAGTATACCATTAGTACGTAAGTTTCGCCGGAAACTTTAGGTATTTATTTAAAGACACGGGGGTTACTTTACGGCCTCCGCAGTATAAATCTCAAAGGAAAGTTTGTACTTTTAAGAACCCGTATGCACCCGTTGAAAAGGAATACAAATTGGTTTTTGGCAGTGGCTGTTCTGACGGTTATCTCATTTACTCCGGTAATGGGTCAGGAAGTTTCCGATGACAACGTTCCCATGCCCGAACTCGGGCCCAACGATACGATTCCGGTTCCGGCAAAGCTTCACAACCGCGAATGGGTGCCTGTTACGAACATGCAGTGGATCTGGGTTTCCGCAAAGTATCCGAAGCACCTTCTCAAGAAACGCCAGGAATGGACCCGACTCCGCAATGCGGTGTATGTAACTTATCCTTACGCGCGAAAGGCAGCCTTTGTTTTGAACGACATCAATGCCAAACTTGCGCATATTGAAGACAAGAAAGAAAGAAAGAAATACATCAAGTCGCGCGAAAAGGATTTGAAAAAAGAGTTTGCCGATCCCATCAAAGATCTTTCAGTGTACCAGGGAAAAGTGTTGATGAAATTAATCAACCGGCAGACCGGAAATGACTGCTACGAAATCATCAAAGAATACAAAGGCGGGTTCAATGCCCGTTTCTATCAAACGGTAGCATTTGTATTCGGCAGTAATCTCAAGCAGGAGTATGATGCTGCGAATGACGACCGCGAAATTGAAAAGATCGTTACCGATCTTGAAAGAATCTACGGCAGCAGATAATTAACCCAGTTCCTGGATCTTTTTCAGGATGCCTGTTGTAGAAAAGCCTTCCACAAGAGAATTGATTACAACTCTTCCTCCGTTTGCCTGAACTTCTTTTGCTCCCGCAATCTGCTCCACAGAATAGTCTCCTCCTTTTACAAGCACATCCGGCATGATGGAAGTGATGAGATTTAATGGAGTTTCTTCATCAAAAATCACAACGGCATCAACCATCAGAAGAGAAGCAAGAACAGTTGCGCGAGATTGTTCATCATTAACGGGACGACCGGGTCCTTTCAGGCCTCGCGCTGAACTGTCAGAGTTCAGGCCGACAAGAAGTATGTCGCCTTCTTTCGCCGCCTGTGATAACGAATGAATATGTCCCGTGTGCAGAATATCGAAACACCCGTTGGTGAAAGCAATTTTCTTTCCGAGAAATTTCCAGATGGCAACCGTTTTAATGATTTCCTGCCGGTTGTATATTTTCTTCTGGACGATCTCTATGTAACGCATGTTGTTTTTTGTTTTTGTTCAGGTAGGGAAGAAAAGCCAATGCCAGAAATCCAAAGATCAACATTTGTACGAACTGCACAAGCCACAACAACCAACCAAATGCTTTCCCGACATTTTCCGTAAGGCCATATAACAGCATTGTCTCCTGGATGAGGATCGGGTAGGCGCCGATTCCACCTTGTGTTACAATCATTCCAATGCTGCCAAGCGATAACACCGAAAGTGAAGGTTCTATGCCGAAATGTGATGTTTCATTCATTGCGTACATCCCGATCTGGACACTGAGCAGGTACATCGTCCATATAAACACGGTATGAAAAAGAAACCACCCTTTGTGTTTTACATACCTCACGCTGGTTAAGCCGTTGAGGATTCCTTTGATGACGATGGCGAACTTGTCGACCACGCGCACATGCCGGAAGCGTCGTATCAGGTATCGAACCAGGAGCACAGATCCAATGAGCACGACACCAATGATAATGATCGCAAGAAGAGAGATTTTGTTGATCGAGGTGGTATAGATCTGCCGGATCAACCGGCCGGCGAATTCGCCTACAATATCTACCTGGGTAACTATCGTAATCAGGAAGACAAGCAACAAACATACAATGTCAAATGCACGTTCCGCTACGATCGTTCCAACGAGTTTATCAGCGGGCACTTTCTCATACCTCGCCAAAAGTGTGCATTTCAGTACTTCTCCGAGTCTCGGTACTGCAAGGTTTGCAAGGTAACCGACGAGTACTGCGCAATAAGTGTTGATGATTGAAGGGCGATAGCCAAGCGGTTCCATCAAGATTTTCCATCGAACGGCTCTGCTATAATGTGCGATGAGCAGTGCCACCGCAACCGGAATGGTAAGCAAATAGTTGGCTCCGGCCAATGCGCCCACAACTTCTTTCCAGTCCTTGTCACTAATCTTGCCAATCGACCACCAAACAAGAAAAATTCCGATGCCTAGAAAAAGGAGGTATTGAAATAGGCTCAGTAGTTTCTTTTTCATTTAAGCCGGTATTGGCTTGCGGTAGTTCATAACCTGCGCTTAAACGTTTGCGATCACAACCTGTTGCCTTCTTTTGGAAATATTATAGACGGCTTGAACTGTTTGGCCTTTTCGAAGTCCATACGTGCATAAGAAATCACAATCACGATATCTCCGACAGCACCCTGGCGGGCTGCAGGTCCGTTGAGGCAGCAAACGCCGGAACCTCGTTTTCCTTTGATGACATAGGTCTCGATCCGCGAACCGTTGTTTACATTAACCACCTGGATCTTTTCGTTCTCAATGAGGTTTGCGGCGTCCATAAGGTCCTCATCAATTGTGAGGCTGCCGATATAATTGAGATTTGCCTCGGTGATCACTGCCCGGTGGATCTTCGACTTTAACACTTCAATCTCCATAGCAGGCGCAAAACTATAAAAAACAATTCAGCAGCCGGCAAGTTTAACCTTCGATCAACATATTGTCTATCAGACGTACTTCGTTCAGGTATGCAGCGATCAATGCAATGCATTGAGGCTCCCCATTGTATTCATCGATAAGAATAAGATCGTCGGCCGAAGCAACTGCAACATAATCGGGACGGAGACCCGCGCTTTGAAGACCCGAACGAACCTTTGCAAGAAGACCCGGCAACGGCTCTTTGTCAATGTTGTTGGAAATTTCCTGCAAGGCACGAAAAATGGCAGGTGCTTTTGTTCTTTCGGTGTCGGACAACCGAAGATTTCGGCTGCTCATCGCAAGCCCGTCGGCTTCACGAACCGTTGGCACTGCTATGAGTTCGATTCCGTTGAATTCATCCAGCAGCTTTTTTACGACAAGACATTGCTGGTAATCCTTCTGTCCCATGTATAATCTCTTGGGAAGGACATGGTTCAGCAGCCGTTTCATGACCTGGCAAACGCCCTGAAAGTGACCCGGACGATATTGACCCTCAAGAATCGTTTCAAGATAGCCGAGCGGATACCGTTCGAGTCCGGCTGTACCACTGGGATACACGTCTTTCACCTCCGGCAGAAACAGAATATCATTTCCTTCTGCGATGAGGAGCCTCACATCGGCCTCGATTGTTTTTGGATACTTGTCGAAGTCCTTGATGTCGTTGAACTGTGTCGGATTTACGAAAATGCTGCAAACGGTAACTGTGTTCTCCTTTTTCGAATGGCGGATAAGCGCTGTATGACCTGCATGCAATGCACCCATCGTCGGAACAAACCCAATGTCGGATCCTGCCTGCCTGAGCCTGGACAAATGCGTCTGTAATTCAGTGGGATTCTTGAAGATGATCATTCGGAAGCAGTGGTGAAGGGCCGCATGTCAGCAAACTTTAGAGAATAATCCCTTACCTTTGCACACTGTTTTTTAACGGTTATAACAGGCCAATCTTTTTATAATGCTGACAAAGAAACGGATTTTATTTATTGCCAATGAGATGTCTCCTTACCTGGAGTTGACGGAATTCTCGGAGATCGTCAACCGGTTGGCAATAAAGGCGAACGAAAATGGCTTCGAAGTTCGCTGCATCATGCCCAGGTTCGGCATTATCAATGAAAGGCGCCACCGCCTCCATGAAGTAGTTCGCCTTTCGGGTATCAATGTTTCAGTTGACAACGACGACTACCCGCTTCAGATCAAGGTTGCATCTCTTCCCAATGCCCGGTTGCAGGTTTATTTCCTCGACAATGAGGACCTGTTCAAAAGAAAGTTCGTGTTTCACGATGATGCGGAAGCCTGGTTCGACGACAATGGACTTAGAACCGCATTTTTCTGTAAAGGCGCACTGGAGACCGTTAAAAAATTCGGCTGGCCGCCGGATATCATTCATTGCAGCGGTTGGATGACAGGTCTGATCCCTCTGTACCTAAAGACATATTATAAGAAGGAGCCCGTGTTTTCGCACAGCAAGGTGATCTACTCAATCGGCAACACGAGCTTCAAAGAAAAGCTTGGTGCAGATTTTCTTAAGCTGATTAATATCAACAATGCTCTTAAAGAAAAAGATCTCGAAGTATTTAAGGAGGGCACCAATATCGCTTTGATGAGAGGCGGCGCAACATACGCTGATGCCGTAACTTTTGGCGGCGATAAAATTGAGAAGAAACTTTTAGAGGAGTTCGGAAAGGTTCGTGGCAAGAAGGTTCTTAACTATAATGCCGAAAGTGATTTAACAGATTATTTGACTTTGTACTCCGATCTTGCCAAATAACTTATCCCACTAGAATAAAGATGTTGCTATTGAAATGGCGTTTCGGATGGTTGGCAGTTGTTGTTCTTTCTCTCTTTGCTGCGGCTTGTACCAAAATAGAAAACACTGATCTCGGCAGCGACCTGATTCCGGGTGTCGACAACATCAACACGTTTGAAAAGATCCTTGATGTTTATTCAGACAACAAACTATTCGCGGATACCTCACGGATGTTTGCCGACCTCGATCATGCTGTAGGTATCATTGCCGACGACCCCGAGTTTGGAAAAACGGAAGCGAGTATCTACTCAACTTTTACTCCCGGCACGTTTCGGGTCCATCCTTTTGTAAGACCCGAAGCCGTTACGATCGATTCAATCGTACTGTCTCTCGCGTACACACGGTTGTATGGAGATTCCACTTCTCAACAAACTTTCGAGGTGCGCGAAATCGAACCGAATGCACCGTTTCAGGACAATTCTTACTTCATCACTAATACGCCTTTTCCGGTAAGCCCTGTAGTGCTCGGCAACGCAAACGTCAATTTCACCACGCTAAACGATACCGTCTTCTATAAAATTGGGAAGGATACCGTTAAGACCGCACGAGAGCTGAGGATTCGCCTCGATACGTCATTTGGAAGACGCTTTGTTGGCTATGATACAAATGTGGTTTACCAGAATGATACCAACTTTCGCGCTGTATTCAAAGGATTGCACATCAGCGTGAGCGAAGCATCCGCAAAGAAACGTGCCCTCGCATATTTCAACCTTCTTGAAAGCGGTACGCGTCTGACCTTTTTTTGCAGGATACAGAACACTACAAAAGTAGACACGATTGCACCGCGGTTTACTTACAGCCGTGGACCGCAGGCCAATCTTATCGCGAGAACTCCGATGAACGGCTATGAGACGGCGGTATCCAACGGCACTGACAATGATGAGAAGATCTATATTCAGACAGCGCCCGGCTCGTATGCAACGATAAAGATCCCTCAGCTCGACACGCTCGAAAATATGGCTGTTCACAGGGCAGAACTGATTGTTGAAAAAATTCCTACTGCCGAAGAAAATATTTTTACGCCTCCGAGTGCATTGTTTCTTGACGCGCTAACTCCGACCGGCGACTCGGTACTTACCATTCCTTTTGATTTTCTCCCTACAGCCAGCAGCCCGGGTTATGACATCACAACCTTTGGTGGCGTTTTGCGCGACAACAGGTATGTGTTGAATCTCACAAGATATGTGCAGGGCATCGTAACCCGCGGTGATAGAAATTACACACTCAGACTTCACGCACCGTTTGTTACGTTCCCTATTCCTGTAAGTCCACAGGGTGTGATCGGAAACAAAAATCTTCCACTCCAGGTCTTGCTTAATCTTCCTGTATCAGGAGGTCGTGTTGTTGTTACCGGTGGCGGAGCAACCGGCGAAAAGCGAATGAGGCTGCGCATTATTTATTCAAAGATTTCGGGCTGACGCTTATCTTTGCGCCTGATTTTTTATTCCTTAATTCTATAAATTTCTTTTCATGCCCTACCTCTTTACTTCAGAGAGCGTTTCTGAAGGACACCCTGATAAAGTTGCGGATCAGATTTCGGATGCATTGATCGATCACTTCCTCGCATTTGATCCTGATAGTAAAGTAGCATGTGAGACTCTTGTAACGACAGGTCAGGTGGTGCTTGCAGGCGAGGTGAAATCAAAAGCTTATCTCGATGTTCAGGAAATCGCGCGCAATGTTATCAGAAGGATCGGGTACACGAAAAGCGAATACATGTTCGAGGCCAACTCATGCGGAGTTTTGTCCGCCATCCATGAACAGTCGGCCGACATCAATCAGGGCGTCGACAGAAAGAAGAAGGAAGAACAGGGAGCCGGTGATCAGGGCATGATGTTCGGTTATGCAACGAACGAAACCGAAGACTACATGCCGCTTGCACTGGACATCGCCCATAAACTGCTTATCGAACTCGCAGCGCTCCGTCGGGAAAGCAAGCAGATCAAATACCTGCGTCCCGATGCAAAGAGCCAGGTCACACTTGAATACGATGACAACAACAGACCCGTTCGTATCGATGCAATCGTAGTATCTACACAGCATGATGACTTCGATACTGAGGCGAAAATGCAGGAACGTATCGCGGCTGATATCAAAAAGATTCTGATTCCGCGTGTCAAGACGAAGTACAAAAAATACTCGAACCTTTTTAACGATAAAATAAAGTATCACATCAACCCGACCGGCAAGTTCGTGATCGGTGGTCCGCATGGCGACAGCGGACTTACAGGCCGCAAAATTATTGTCGACACATACGGCGGCAAAGGGGCTCATGGCGGCGGCGCCTTCAGTGGAAAGGATCCTTCGAAAGTTGACCGGTCTGCAGCGTATGCAACACGTCATATCGCGAAGAATCTCGTTGCTGCAGGTGTTTGCGATGAAGTGCTTGTTCAGGTTTCATATGCTATTGGCGTTGCTCAGCCGATGGGTATCTATGTCAATACATACGGAAGTTCAAAAGTGGATCTTACCGACGGCGAAATTGCAAAAAGGGTAGAGGAGTTGTTTGATATGCGCCCATACTTCATTGAGCAACGATTGAAACTCCGCAACCCCATTTACAGTGAAACAGCAGCGTATGGTCATATGGGACGCCAAAACGAAGTGGTTGAAAAATCGTTCGCATCTCCCGATGGCAAGGTCATCAAAAAGAAAGTAGAACTTTTCACCTGGGAGAAACTTGATTATGTTCCGAAAGTGAAAAAAGCTTTCGGTTTGCGTTAATACGGCGCAACTGCGATGGCATGATAGACGAGCAACATAATCCGTGGAAGGTATTATCAGAAAAAGTAGTATACGACAATCCGTGGATACGGGTTCATGAATACAATGTGATCAATCCTTCGGGTGGCCGCGGGATTTATGGTACTGTCCGTTTTAAAAATACCGCGATCGGCATTCTTCCCATCGATAAAGAGTTGAACACTTACCTCGTCGGACAATTTCGATTCAGCATAGATTGCTATACCTGGGAAATTCCGGAAGGTGGTGCGCCCGATGGCGAGGATCCTATCGAATGTGCGAAGCGAGAACTGCTTGAAGAAACGGGACTTGAGGCGTCTGAATGGAAAGAATTCATGAAGATTCATACAAGCAATTCCGTTACCGATGAATGTGGAATAGTTTTCATCGCCAGGGGTTTGGCAATGAAAGAAGCACAACCTGAGGAGACGGAACAGCTAAGTGTAAGAAAAGTTTCTCTCGATGAGGCGGTTCAAATGGTGAATGATGGCCGCATCACGGATTCCATTTCTGTTGCTGCATTGCTAAAAGCAAAACTAATGTTGTTGAATGGGCAACTTCAATAACAATCAAGCCGCCGAATTCATCGTTGGCCGGCAACCCGTCATAGAAGCGTTGAAACAGCAACGCGCCATCGATAAGATATTGCTGCAGGAGAATGCGAGCGGTGAGCCGATATACACCATCCGGTCGCTTGCCCGAGAGGCAAATATTCCCGTACAGGTTGTACCCGCTGCGAAATTCGCGTCCATCACAAAAGGAAATCACCAGGGAGTTGCAGCGGTTGTTTCTACCATCGTGTACCAGGATCTGGAAACGGTTATTGCAAAAACAATTGCTGAAGACCAGACCCCTCTTATAGTGATGCTCGATGGAATTACTGATGTGAGAAATATTGGAGGGATCGCTCGATCATGTCTGTGCTGCGGAGTGCACGCGCTTGTATTGCCGGATAAAGGAGTGGGCGCGCTGAATGCAGATGCGATGAAAGCGTCAGCAGGAGCGCTTCAGCATCTTGCCGTGTGCAGGGTGAACAGCCTTCTCAAGGCAGTTGACTTCTTACACAGCAAGGAGTTGAAAGTTTTCACCTCCATCGTAAACGCTCCTAAATTACTTGGTGAGATCGACCTTCGCCTTCCCTCATGCATCATTATGGGCAGCGAGGACAAGGGTGTTCAACCCTATCTGCAAAAGGCAGCAGACGAAGGTTTTCGCATACCCATGCCCGGGAGATTCGATTCATTCAATGTATCGGTAGCCACCGGTATAATTCTTTATGAGGCTGTCCGGCAAAGATCTGCTTAATGATCTTTATATTGGAGCCGTAGAAAGGTTACTATGAAACGATTTGCTTTGGCCATTGCGGTGTTGTTCAGTTGTGTTTGTTCAGGGCAGTCATTGCGACGGGCCGTTCCTCCAAGGTGGACAGATACGAATGCTTCGCTTGTTTTCTCTTCAAAGGATTTTGACCGCTACGAGTACTATTTTCAATACCAGTCGGAGAACCCGATCGATATCACCAAAACGTTTATCCCGTTTGTACCCGACCGTTCGGTGCGGTATGCGTTTCAATTGTGCGTGCGTTTTTACGATGGTGAGGGAAAATCCATTTCTTCGAAACTATGCTCTCCGTATGATGTACGCAAAGGGAAGCAGCCCGATCATAACTGGTTGTCGACCGTGGTACAGTTGCCAAAGGGTTTATACTATGTTGGGCTCAGCCTGACTCATTACGGGAACATGGAAGCATTTACTCCGAACATATTTCCCTCCACCCGCAGAACCGTGTTCCGCCACTCGAATATTTCGTTATCGTGCGTGAAGCTCAATGATCCGGTGCCATGTTCAGACAGAAATTACCCAAAGGTTACTGTCAGGTACATGCCGGTGAATGATGCAGCAAGACTTCCTGAGAAGATTGAAACAGTAGGATTGCCATGCGCCTCGCCCAAAGTGGGCGAGTTTGACGCTGCAGCTACCGCTGTAGTACCGAAGATCATCTTCGAAGTCAGTGAAAACCAGAGCGCAAACTGACTTGTTGCGGCTCGTGCTAACTTCAGGCAAATGACTACTTTTGCGCATCTATGTCAATGAATTCTAAGATCCATCTTGTGGAGTGTCCGAGAGATGCAATGCAAGGCTGGAAGTCCGATATCCCGGTAGAAAAGATGGTGAAATACCTGAATGTCTTACTCAAAGTTGGATTCCATACGCTCGACTTCGGCAGCTTTGTTTCTCCCAAGGCAATACCTCAGATGGCCGAGACACATGAGGTGATTGAGGGCCTCGACCTTAATGGTTCAGACACCAAGTTGCTGGCGATTGTTGCCAATACACGCGGAGCGGAAGACGCCGTTCAATACGACAAGATCAGCTACCTGGGTTTTCCGTTCTCAGTATCAGAAACCTTCCAGCGCAAGAATACAAACTCCACCATTGAAGAGTCGCTGCAACGTGTGGAAGAAATCCAGTCGATTTGCGAACGAGCCAACAAAAAGCTTGTGATTTACATTTCGATGGCGTTCGGCAATCCTTTCGGTGATCCTTATTCCGATGCGATCGTTTATAAGTATGTTGTGAAGATGCTCGGCATGAACATCGACATCATCTCCCTTGCCGATACAGTGGGACTTGCGTCGGCGCAACAGGTGCACGAAATTACAAAGTCGCTGGTAGATGCACTTCCTTCTGTGGAGATCGGTGTGCACCTTCATTCGATGCGCTACAACTGGAAAGAAAAAATCGATGCAGCTCTTGAAGCGAATTGTTCCCGTTTTGACGGGGCGTTGAAGGGCATCGGTGGCTGTCCGATGGCGAATGATGACCTTGTCGGCAACATGAATACGGAGCTGTTGATACCCTACTTTGAAGAAAGAAATCTGATCAACCCAATCAACAGGGAAGCACTTTCTGAAGCTTCCGCACTTGCCAACGACATTTTTTCTCTGTCATAATCCGCATCGCATGAAGATGATGCTCGAGATAAATTATCCTTCACCGGGTGTCGGGATTCAGTACAACGATCCTGTGATGGTGATCGGGTCGTGCTTTACCGAGCATATCGGCAAAAGGCTGATCGAACGAAAATTCAAGGTTCTTCAAAATCCGAATGGAATCTTGTTTGACCCTCTAAGCGTTGCAAGCGCCCTGCTTTCGTACACACGGGAAGTTGACTTCAAAGAATCCGATCTTACCCGCATACAGGATGTGTGGTACCATTGGCAATACCACGGCAGATATTCATCTACTAACCCGCAACGGTTAGTTGCGGAACTGAAGCAGTCTCACAGCGAAGCATCGGCATTTCTAAAGAATTGCCGCTGGTTGATCATTACACTAGGTTCGTCATTTTCATACCGCCTGCGCGAATCAGAAACGCCAGTGGCAAATTGCCACAAGGCTCCAGCAGATATTTTCCGGAAGCATTTGCTTTCAATCACCGAGATCGAATCGGCGCTCGATAGCATGTATCATCAGCTGCTTCATTTCAATCCCAATCTCAGAATTATTTTTACGATCAGCCCGGTGAGACATATCAGAGACGGAGTAATTGAAAACAACCGCAGTAAGGCTCGACTTATCGAAGCGGTTCATCATCTCGTGAACAAATTTGATGCAGTATACTATTTCCCGGCGTATGAAATTGTGATCGATGTGCTTCGTGATTATCGATTCTACGACATCGATCTTGTACATCCTAATTATCCGGCAACGGAGTATGTATTTGAAGAGTTCTCAAAGATTTGGTTTCCTCCCGATGTGGCTAAACTTTCACAAGAGATTGCATCGCTGGCCAATGCTGCGCGGCATCGGCCGATGCACCCAGATACCAGCGCACATCGACGTTTTCTTGAGACGCATGCCGTCAGGGCGCGGCAACTCATGGAGCAATATCCCTTTCTCGATTTAAATCAGGAACTCAGCTATTTCACCGGCGCACACTGATGGCTACGCCGAGATACCTGTGAACTCCTCAAGCTTTTCCAGCAGTATCAATTGATTGAGGGCGCGATTCAGATTCTGATCGGGCGATATTGTTTTATAGTATATATCGTTGTTCAGAAAATCTGTTACGAATCTCATGCTTTGCATATATGTGAGGACCAACCCGGAATAGTTGATCGAATCCAGTTCCGCCGCCGTCAGTTCGCCTTGCAGCGATTCAGCATAGCCTTCAACTATGGCACGGTACAATTCACCATTCACGTTGATGTGTTCCCACTCCATACTGTTTTCATCCCTGGTTGCTGCCATGGTTCGGATCATGTCGCCGACGTCCGAAAAGAAGTAGCCCGGCATTGTAGTGTCGAGATCAACGATACCAAACGCACGCCCTGAAGTTTTATCGAAAAGTACATTACTGAGCTTCGCATCATGATGCATAACGCGCTTGCGGAACGATTGCGGCGTATTCACAACGTCGTTGTAAAAGCGATGCAGATACGTTCGCGCGCGAAGTTCTGCGATCACATGTGTGGCCCTCATGGATCGCATCAGGCCAGCTTGTTTTACGGACTGTTCAAATTGTGCAACGCGGAACGTAAGGTCGTGAAAGGAAGGGAGAACTACATCGAGAGTGTTGGTATCAAGGTCGCTTAAATTGAACGTTAAAGTTCCGAACTCAACTGCCGCCGAACGAACCTGCCAGGCGTTTTCGGGTGTGTTGAGGGTAAACGATTCTGCGAGATATTTTGTCGCCCGCCAGAAGTTGCCGTCTTCGTCGATATAGAAAAGTTTGCCGGTGAGTGTAAGGGCGAGTTCGGGAATCGTTGCAGTTCCAGATTTCCGGATAAGGTGGTTGTAGACAGTTATATAATTTCTTATGATGTTTTCTGGCTGAGGAAACGTGTTTTGATTGAGACATTGCAGCACCAGCGGCTGTTCATGACCGTTATATTCAACCAGGTAAGTCCGGTGTATAAGTCCGTGGCCGAGCACGCTCATACTAAACGTTCCTGTACCATATTGCGCTGCTGCTTTCTCCTCTGGCTTTATCATCGCTTCAATATTCATCGTTCATCGCAAAACGGCTTTTCCGGTACATCCAGTTACCGGATGTAAAGTCGGGAAATTCAACCGTCGAGTTTCCAAGTTCAATGCTTTTCTCGCTCAACGGCGAAATGGCGCTCCAGGCGGCGGCATCATAAACATCCATCGGAGGGGGAGCCTTTCTTTTTACCGACTCGATGAATGCATGCAGAACAAAGAAATCCATGCCTCCATGACCGGCCTCTGCTGATTGTTTCGACCATCGCTTCCACAACGGATGATCGTACTTGGTGAGCCAGCTTGCAGCTTCTTTCCATTCGTCGTTGGTTTTGCTTGTGCCCTCGATGTAGATTGATTTGTTCACATCCATCCAGATTCCGTTCGTGCCCTGTACACGAAACCCAAGCGAATAAGGTCGCGGAAGATTTGTGTCGTGTTGCAGCAGAATCGTTTCACCGTTCGCACATCTGATGGATGTTGTGACCACATCGCCAAGTTTGAAATTTACCCGTGCATTGGGATGAGAAGCACCGCCCTTTTTAACGATATGTTCATGAAGACCCCTGCTTTTGGAAGCAAACGAACTCAGAGAAATGAATCGGTTGCCATAGTTGATGTTCAACATTTCGGCGATAGGACCTACTCCATGCGTCGGGTACAGATCCCCATTGCGATGTACGGAATGCGCGGTTCTCCATCGCGCTTCCGAGAAAGCTTTTTCGCCAAACTCAAGCCCTCCGTCGTAAGGATCTTTACCACTATTGAATTTTACGCGTCGCAGATCATGCTGGTATCCTCCCTGCATATGTATCAGTTCACCAAATAAACCCTGACGAACCATGTTCAACACTGCCATCACATCGCGGCGATAACAAACATTTTCCAGCATCATCAGGTGACCGTTTCGTGCTTCGCAGGTTCTGACCACTTCCCAATGATCGTCAAGTGTAATGCCGAGACATACTTCGCACCCCACATACTTTCCGGCATTGAGCGCTGCGATAGACATCGGCGCATGCCACTCCCACGGCGTTGCAATGATTACGGCATCAAGATTTGTAAGCGACAGCATATCGCGCCATGCCTCATTACTTCCGGTAAAAACTTTCGGCTGTTGTTTGTATTTCGTTAGAATATTGCGTGCTGATTGCAACATGCGCTCATCAACGTCGGCAATCGCCACAACTTCTACATCGCCGCGCTTCAACGCCAGTTCAAGATGATGTTGGCCGCGAAGCCCCACGCCAATGATTCCGATTCTCACTTTTACATCGTTGCTGATCACAAGGTCAGGAGCAATAGCGAAACCTGCGGAAGTGACTGCTGTGTTTTTGATGAATGTCCTGCGGTGCATGGTGTTCAAAGTTCCGATTTATAGAAGATCAACCCTGGGAGGTGATCCCGTGTTTCGAATGTGAATTAATTGCCATGGTGAGTTTGTTGTGATAAAGCTCAACAAAATCATTTACGGTTTTTCTGCGGTATTGCATGATCCACCTCGGATGCGGCAACGGAACGATTTCTTTAAAGAATTGATGGATCGCATTCAGCTTCACAAAGTATTTATAGTTCGTTCCTTCACCGAGGCAAAAACAAATGTCAAACCCATTGACGAGTTCGATTTGCCGCCTGATCGATTTCACGATAAACGGTTCGACCTTTTCGAGGAGATCTTTTTCGTCATAGTAATTCAGATTACGGTTGTCTTTCGTGTAGCCGAGCGGAGATAATGCTGTTATAAAAAATTTCGAATAGAATTTATCCGGTCCGCCCATTGCCGCGATCATCTGGTAAATGAATACTGATGACAACTCGGGAAGTTCTCGAAAGGGGTGTTCGATGTTGCATTCGGTTCTCAGCCGTATCGGATCGGTGAATGGTATCCCGGTTACGCCGCCACCGAACCTGCCCGGATTGATGCCAAAGATCATCATCCTTGGTGAGCCATCACTGTAGTATTTCTCATAAAACCTTTTCGTTACTTCCCTGGCCTCAGGGATCGCAAACGGGTTCATAACTACGACTCCCAGAGGCGGCTCCACTGCAATATCGAGATTGTGGTAAAAGTCAAGTATCCTGTACGCCAACCTATCGTCAATCCTGGCCATAGTAGCTAAGTTATACATACTCCGGTCTCGGTAGAGTGATTGCAAACGCTCGTGGATGCATGGCTGTGAGTATTCGAAATTCCCGTTTCCATGCTTAATGAATACGATCGCCCCGCACTTCAATTGTTTCCATTACTTCCTTTTCATACTGCAGCCATTCGTTCCATCTCAGCCTGACCTTCTCTTTCGGTAGGTAGTATTCCGCCAGTTCGATGAACAGATGATAATGCCCTGCTTCGCTCTCCATGAACCGCCGGTAGAATTGTTGAAAATAAACATCGGTCAACCCTTCACTGAGCCGCTTGAACCGTTCGCAGCTTCGGGCCTCGATCAACGCGCAAATAAGCAGTTTGTCAAGAAGTCTGTCGTCTTCATTGCCTCCCTTGATTTCAAACTCGAGAAGCCTGTTCACATATGTATCCTTTCTTTGCCTGCCGAGTGTCAGTTTGCGTTTGTGTAACTCAGCAATCACCATTCGGAAATGTCCCCATTCTTCCGTGACAATAGGAGCGAGTTCTTCAACAAGGCGCTGCTTGTCGTTGTATTTCTGGATCAGCGAAATACAGCTGGTTGCAGCCTTTTGTTCGCACCATGCGTGATCGGTAAGTATCGCTTCCAATGAAAGCGATGCAAGATCAACCCACCGTGGGTCAGAAGGAAGTTTGAGCCCGAGAATGTTTTTCTGCACAGTTTCTGACATCGGAGGATATTTACAAATAAATGGAGCGGTCAAAGATATGAACGAAGACTTTCTGAAAGTAAAACTTGAGCAGAGGAATGCGGCGAACTCACTTCGCGATCTGCGAGTGTCGGAAGGACTGATCGATTTCTGCTCCAACGATTATCTTGGGATTGCAACAAACAACCTTGTAGCGGACAGAATTGCCAATCACACAGTTTCGTCGCGCAGATACGGTTCTACCGGATCGAGGCTGTTATCCGGAAACTACCGGCTCATTGAAGAAGCTGAAAAGACTATAGCAACTTTCCATCAGGCCGAAGCGGGGCTGATTTTTGGTTCGGGCTACGAGGCCAACATTGGTCTCCTGAGTGCAGTTCCGCAGCGCGGCGATACTGTTATTTACGACTACCTGTGTCATGCTTCCATTCGCGACGGCATCCGGCTTTCGTTTGCCGAGTCGACGAATTTTCAGCATAACGACCTGAATGATCTTGAACAGAAATTGAAGAAGGCCAGGGGCAACATCTTCGTAGTTTCCGAGTCGGTGTTCTCCATGGACGGCGACATCGCCCCGGTAGGTGAGGTCATTGCTTTATGTAACAGGTATCAAGCACATCTCGTGATAGATGAGGCGCACTCCACCGGTGTTGTCGGCGAGCGGGGCGAGGGCCTGGTCGCTTCGCTTGGATTGGCAAGATCTTGTTTTGCACGGATACATACTTTCGGAAAGGCAGTAGGGTGTGCGGGGGCTATTGTTGTTGGCAGCAATACACTGCGTTCGTATCTCATCAATTTTTCGCGTTCATTTATCTATACCACCGCAATGCCGTTTGCATCCACTGAAACGATACTGGCCGCCTACGATATCTTTCCGGGGATGCAGCAGGAGAGAGCGACGTTGAAACGATTGATCGAAGGCTTCTCATCATTGCAACTGCCGTTCGAGAAATTGAAAAGCGATACCTGTATACAAGGGATCGTGGTTCCGGGAGCTGACAACGTGAAGGCCGTCGCGCGTCAAATACAAGATGCGGGATTCGATGTACGGCCTATCCTGTACCCGACAGTTCCGAAAGGAACCGAACGGCTCAGGATCGTACTTCATTCGTTCAATACAATTGAGCAACTCGAGCGATTGGCAACGGTTTTGGCTTCAATCGCCTGATTAAGCCCTTTTGATTTTTACCTTTTTACTTTTACCTTTTACCTTTTACATTTACACTTTACCACTACACCTGCATGCGGATCGCACTGTTCATCATTACCCTGGTTGTTACCATTGTTCTTATTATCGTGTTGAACACGCCGCTCGCATCGGTGCCCCCGCTGGGCCGATTCCTGAGTCCGCAACAAGGGTTTTGGCAGAATGCAGAGTCTTCAACGCAAAAAATAAGTGAAAGCATTCAGGATCCGCATTTGAAAGGCAAGGTGCAAGTGTACTTCGACGACAGACTTGTTCCGCATGTATTTGCAGACAACGAACCCGATGCATATTTCGTACAGGGATACCTTCATGCAAAGTACAGGTTGTGGCAGATGGAATTTCAAACCCACGCGGCAGCGGGCCGGCTGTCAGAAATACTTGGAGCCGGGCCTGAAGATGCGATCCTTCAAAACGACAGGAAGATGCGAAGGATCGGAATGGAATTCGGTGCACGCAATTCGCTCAAGCAGATGGAACGCGATCCTCAGAGCCGCGACAATCTGAACGCATACACCGCCGGCGTAAATTCTTTCATCAATAGTATCAGCTATAGTTCACTCCCGCTCGAGTACAGACTGCTGAATTACTATCCCGAGCAATGGTCGAATTTAAAGACGGCTTTGTTCCTCAAATACATGAGCTACGATCTCACCGGCGGCGACAACGACATTGAATATTCGAATGCGAAGTCTGTTTTTACGAAAGAACAGATGTCGCAATTGTATCCTTTGTTCCATGATTCGCTCGAACCCATCATCCCGCCGAACACGATCTTTCAACCTGCATCCGTCAGCACATCTATGCCCGCAGATGCGGATTCATTGTACTTCTCATGGATCGATACCGTGTCTGTGGTTACTCCGAAACAGGAAAGAGGAAAAGGGAGCAACAACTGGGCAGTGAGTGGTACACTTACGGCGAGTGGCAAACCCATCCTGTGTAACGACCCGCATCTCGGATTGAATCTGCCTTCGCTTTGGTACGAGATGCAAATCACCACACCTGAATACAGCGCTTATGGAGTAAGCTTTCCGGGGTCGCCAAGCATAATCATAGGCTTCAACGACAGCATTGCATGGGGTGTGACCAATGCCGCACGTGATGTGAAAGATTATTTCAGGGTTCAATTCAAAGACGAATCGCGACAACAATACTTATTCGAGAATGAATGGAAGTCGACGGAGCTTAAAATGGAAGAATACCGCATCAAAGGAAGACCGTCGTTCCGCGATACCGTTGCATACACGATGTTCGGACCTGTGATGTATGATGAGTCGTACGATGGGACCGGACGTACAAAAGGATATACCAACCTTGCGGTAAGATGGAAGGCCCATGACCCGTCGAATGAACTGAAAACTTTCACGTTGTTGAACCGAGCGCGCAATTACAACGACTATGTAAAGGCACTCAGTCATTTTGTTTGCCCGGGTCAGAATTTTGTGTTTGCCAGCAAATCAAACGACATCGCAATATGGCAGCAGGGAAGGTTCCCTCTGAAGTGGAACATGCAGGGCGACTTCATTTTACCCGGCACAGATAGCGCGTATTTGTGGAGGGGTGATATACCGATTCTTGAGAATCCTCACACGATCAATCCTCAAAGGGGATTTGTTAGCAGCGCAAATCAACTGGCCACCGATTCCAGCTATCCGTATTACCTCGGAGGGCAGTATGATCTGTACCGCGGGATCATATTGAACAGGAAGCTGCGGAACATGACGGGTATAACGGTTACGGACATGCGAAAACTGCAAACGGACAATTACAATGTGTTTGCAGAAACGGCTTTGCCCATCATGTTGAAGAATGTAAATGCCGGTGCACTCAGCGACTCAGAAAGGGAGTTTTTGCAGAAGGTAACGAACTGGAACAGGACGAACGATCCGGACGAAGAAGGCGCAACAATATTTGAGCTTTGGTTCGCAAAACTCGAAGACGAAGTTTGGAAAGACGAGATGGAACTGGTGAAGGGACCGTTCATTTACCCTGAGCAGTTTACACTTGTCGAAGCAATGATTGCAGACTCCGCATTTCGTTTCATCGACAACATCACAACAACGCAAACAGAATCGTTGACGGACGTCGTCACAGCTGCTTTCAAAAAGGCAGCGCCGGACCTTACGAAACTCTTGGAAGAGGAGCGGCTTACATGGAGCAAGTACAAAGACTCCGGAATCCGGCATCTGCTTCGCCTCGCTGCACTAAGCCGGTTCCACCTGCGTACAGGCGGTGGGAACAACATTTTGAACGCCACGAAACAATTCAACGGTCCAAGCTGGAAAATGGTGGTGCATCTTACAGACAACATAGAAGCATACGGTATCTATCCCGGCGGACAGAGTGGCAATCCCGGCAGCCGGTATTACGACATGCATGTAAACAAATGGGCGGAAGGTGATTATTTTCCGTTGTGGTTCATGAAGCAGACGGAGATGTCCGATCAAAGGGTGACAGGCAACTTAAATTTTTCCAGGAATTAGTAATAGCAGATGAAACTACTTGTGTCGATAATTGTGACCGCCCTTGCAGCATTTGCACTTGGTTTGTTCTTCGATTGGTGGACAATCGCACTTGCCGCATTCGTTGTCGCCTGCCTCATCCATCAAAAGAACCTTTTCGCTTTTCTTTCAGGTTTCGGTGGCATTTTTTTGCTTTGGTTCCTGCATGCAGTCATACTGAATTCTGCAAACGATGGTGTACTTGGCGGGCGCATTGCCCAGGTGCTGCCATTGGGCGGTTCAACCTTTCTTCTCATCCTTTTCGGAGCGGTCGTCGGCGGGCTGGTAGGAGGTCTCAGCGCGCTTTCTGGAAGTATGCTCCGCAAGCTTCTCATTGCTTCGAGGTAAGAGGCCGATTGATTAACTTTGCGGCATGCCATTTCTACACAACAGGGTGTCTCAGAAGGAACTGAAGGAAAGGTTGTATGCAGAAACGGATCCTCGTACCACTCTTTCGTTTTACAGATATTTTGAAATACCCGATCCTGCCGCCTTTCGCGACAAACTGTTTCTTGACCTTCAGGCGCTGAATGTTTTCGGCCGAATTTATGTGGCTACCGAAGGCATCAATGCCCAGATAAGTGTTCCCGGTAGAAATTTCACTGCGCTACGAGAATACCTTGAAGCGGTTCCCGGATTAAATGACCTGCGTTTGAACATTGCCGTTGACGATGACGGCAAATCGTTCTGGGTTCTGAAGATCAAAGTGCGAAAACAAATTGTTGCCGATGGCATTACCGATCCTGCATTCAACATGAACCGAAAAGGGAAGTATGTTAATGCGGAAGAATTCAACCGGCTCACCGAAGATCCTTCTACAGTAGTTGTAGACATGCGCAACCATTATGAATTTGAAGTGGGCCACTTTCAAGATGCGATTGAAGTTCCAAGCGATACTTTTCGGGATCAGCTTCCGATGACCGTAGAGATGCTGCAGGATAAGAAGGACAAAAATATCATCATGTATTGCACGGGGGGCATCCGCTGTGAAAAGGCAAGTGCATGGCTGTTGCATAATGGGTTCCCAAATGTGTTTCATCTTGAAGGCGGGATCATCAATTATGCGAACACCGTTAAAGAAAAGGGCTTACCCAATAAATTCTTAGGTAAGAATTTTGTTTTCGATGACCGACTCGGTGAAAAGATCGGAACTGAAGTGATTTCAAAATGTCACCAGTGTGGCAAAGCTTCCGACACACACACCAATTGCCGCAACGAAGGATGTCACTTACTTTTTATACAGTGCTCCGAATGTGCGGCGAAGTATGAAGGTTGCTGCAGTTCCGAATGTCAGACGGTAATGTCATTACCCGAAGAAGAAAGAAAAACGCTCCGCAAAGGAAAGAAGAACGGTGTAATGGTGTTTAATAAATCAAAGAGGCGAATGTTGCCTCTTGGTAGTGACAAAAGCTGAGCCGTTCAACTTTGTACGTAATTGCTTAATGCATACAACACACGTTGATAGGTTTCTTCATCGCTCAGCGTCGACGGCCTGAAGGATTCGCCGATTACTTTTTCATACAGTTCGATGTATCGGTTGCTGATCACAGTCACCCATTCGTCAGACATTTCCGGAACGGTTTGTCCGTCTTTGCCCATAAAATCATTTGCTATCAACCATTCTCTTACAAATTCTTTGCTCAATTGCTTTTGTCGTTCACCTTTTGTTTGTCTTTCCTCAAATCCTTCGGCAATAAAATAGCGTGATGAGTCGGGCGTGTGCACCTCATCGATCAGCATTATCTCTTCATTGAGCATGCCGAATTCGTATTTTGTATCAACAAGTATGAGTCCTCTGTCTGCAGCAAGCTGACGTCCTCTTTCAAACAACTGGAGAGAATACTTTTCCAAAATATTCCATTCTTCTACAGTTGCGATCTTCCTTGATAGTATTTCTTCTTTGGAGATATCTTCATCATGACCTTCACGTGCTTTGGTGGAAGGAGTGATGATGGGTGAGTCGAAAAAATCGTTTTCCTTCATTCCATCTGATAGTCTGATGCCACAAAGCGTTCTCTTGCCGGACGAATATGTTCTCCATGCATGACCGGTAAGATTTCCTCTTACAACCATCTCGATTTTGAAAGGACTGCACTTTCTTCCAAATGAAACATTCGGTGCCGGCGTATCCAGAAGCCAGTTGGGACAAATGTCGCGCGTCGAGCGAAGCATATGTGTGGCAATTTGCGTGAGTACCTGACCCTTATAAGGAATGGGACGTGGAAGTATTACATCAAATGCTGATATGCGGTCGGAAGCAACCATTACGAGCCATTCGTCTTCGATCGTGTACACGTCGCGCACTTTCCCTTTGTAAAAGTCTGTTTGGCCGGGAAATTTGAACTGTTTCATGGGCGGCAATTTAACCAATACCCATCAGTCATGATTACTCGAAGACAGCGCGATAAAAAAATTGCCCACCATAGCGACAATCTGTATTTTGCTCTTAATTCCAACCAAAAACTTCGTCATGCGAAAAACCATCCGCCGGCTGGCGGTAATCCTATTTCTCCATGCGATTACGATTGCTGCCTTCGCCCAAAACACAACTATATCCGGAAACGTGCGTAACAGTCTCAATCGCGATGTCGTGCCTGCAGTGTCGGTTGTGATCAAAGGCTCGAGGTCCGGAACATTTACCGACGAGCGGGGAAACTTCAGAATCAGTACAACGCAGAGTCTTCCGCTAACGCTCGTGTTCAGTTCCATCGGCTATGAGACAGTTGAACAGGTGGTAAGCAGTTCGTCTGACAATATCCAGGTTGAATTTGTACCGTCAAGTTCTCTTGGTCTTGAGGTTGTCGTCTCTGCGAGCCGTGTGCCCGAGCGCATTCTGGAATCGCCGGTCTCTATCGAACGCATCAGTAGCGCAAACATCCGCAATACTCCGGCAACAGGATACTATGACATGCTGCGCAACATCAAAGGAGTTGACCTTACTTATTCAAGTCTTACTTATGCAACACCCAGTACGAGAGGTTTCAACGGAAGCGGAAACGCACGGCTGAACCAACTCGTAGACGGAATGGATAACCAGGCGCCCGGACTTAATTTTTCTGTCGGAAGTGTTATCGGCGTCACAGAACTTGATGTCGAAAGCATGGAACTGTTGCCTGGAGCGTCTTCGGCATTGTACGGCCCCGGCGGTATGAATGGTACACTGTTGATCAACAGTAAAAATCCATTCAGATACCAGGGATTGAGTTTTCAGGTGCGTACGGGAATAATGCATCTCGATAAGCGGCAACGCGAGAGCGCATCTGCTTTTCATGACTGGTCACTCAGGTGGGGACAAAAGTTTTCTGAAAAATTTGCTTTCAAGATCGGCGCGCAGTTCATTCATGCAAAGGATTGGATCGGTACAGATATGACCAATTACCAGGCTGGTGATGTGTCGCTGAATCAATATGGAAATGTGAAGACAGGAGATCGTTTGAACGATCCGAATTACGATGGCGTAAATGTTTATGGTGATGAAACAACTTTAAACCTTCGGGATCCGGGCTTGCCTGTACTGGGGCTTGTGGCAGGAGGCATTAAGCAGCAATTACAGGCATCGCTGCCGGCCCCGTTGTTTGCGGCAGCTTCGAACTATCTGGATTCAACTGTTGGATCTTATTCGCGATTCGATGTGTCGCGCACCGGTTATTCGGAAAGAGAAGTGCTTAACAACAACACGGTAAATGTAAAGCTCTCCGGAGGCTTGTACTATAAACTTACTGAACGAATAGAAGCATCGCTGGTCGGCTACTGGGGAACCGGAAATACAGTTTATACAGGAAGTGACCGCTATTCGCTGAAAGACCTTAAGATCGGTCAGTACAAACTTGAACTGCGCCACGACAATTGGTTCGTGCGTGCTTATACTACGCAGGAGAACGCGGGAGAATCATACAATGCTACGATTACTACCCGCTTGTTCAACGAGAGGTGGAAGCCGAGTGCTGCATGGTATCAGCAATACGCGCAATCGTTCCTGCTGTCGAAGGTCACCCCTTACATCCAGTCACTCGCGACAGGTACTGCATTCAATCCAACACCAGACAATCTTGCACATCCGGGAGCGCGAACATTTGCCGACCAGGGCAGGCCTGTTCCGGGAACGTCGGAGTTCAATAACCTGTTCGACCAGGTACGATTGACGCCAATATCGCAAGGTGGTGGTTTGTTCCTTGATAAGTCGGACCTGTACCTTGCAGAAGGGCAATACAATTTTGGAAGCGCTCTTAAAGTGGTCGACCTGCTTGTTGGTGCAAGCTGGAAGCAATATGTATTGAACTCACAGGGAACCTTGTTCGCCGACACTGCGGGCAATATCAAGATCAACGAGATCGGTGCATATGCGCAAATTGCAAAGAGCATTCTAAACGATCGGCTGAAACTGACGGCAGCGGGACGATACGACTACAACGAAAATTTCACCGGTCGCTTCACTCCAAGGTTTACTGCAGTTTATAAACTCGCAGAAGGTCATAATTTGCGCGGCTCGTATCAGACGGCATATCGTTTTCCCACAACACAGAACCAATGGATCAATCTCGTTGTCGGCGGCGGAACCGTATTACTCGGAGGACTGCCTGAACTGCGTGATTTCTATAAGTTCAATACGAATCCCGGATATACCGTTGCAAGTGTTAGAGCCGCCGGTATCGCGCTTGCTACAGGTGCACCACCCGAGCAGGCTCTTGGCTTATTGCGCACTGCGGAGTTTGGTGAGTACAAACCCGAAACAATGCGTTCGTTTGAGTTGGGATACAAGGGGCTCATCAACCGCAAAATTCTTATCGATGTTTACGGATATTATGGCAAGTATGAAAACTTCCTCGGACGTACCGTAGTTCTGCAGCCACTTGGTGGCAATCCGTTGCAGTTGTTCAATTCTTCTTCACGCCGGTCGATCTCTGTTGCAATCAACAGTGCAAATGAAGTGACCACTTATGGTTACGGAGCGAGCGTTGACTGGGTGTTGCCCCGAAACTTCTCGATCAATGCGAACGTCAGTTCCGATCGTATCACCGACATTGATTCAGGGTTCGTGGCCTTTTTCAATGCGCCGAGTTACAGATTCATACTGGGATTGTCGAATTCGGGTTTTGGATACCAGCAGCGATTTGGATTCAATATCCAGTTGCGCAACCAGGATTCTTTCTTTTATGAAAGTGACTTCCGCCAGGGCGAAGTTCCAGGATATACTAACGTTGATGCACAATTGAGTTTCAAATTGCCGCAACAACGTTCACTGATCAAAATCGGCGGTACCAACATCTTCAATAAGTATTACAAAACTGCATTTGGAAACCCCGAGATAGGAGGGATCTATTATGTGAGTTTTGGGTATAATGTGTTTTAGGGCTTCGAGCTGTGAGCTATGAGCTTTGAGCTATCAGCATAAGTCTCAGACGAGTCTCCTGAGACAAAGTCGAAGGGACTCGTCGTAAAACTATCTCTCAAGTGTCACAGACGAGTCTCGTCGCCGGCTCAGCCGGGACTGAC
>JAESFU010000246.1_pt1 | contig 53905 bp, 43 predicted proteins | sample 9269461 | NCBI WGS metagenome assembly JAESFU01 (sample SAMN14502556, study PRJNA617107) | algae metagenome | isolation source: Stenomitos rutilans HA7619-LM2 and co-occurring heterotrophs from cave walls | place: USA: Waikapalae cave, Hawaii | collected 2009-07-28
ACCCGCTTCCTCGCGGAACGAGAACTGCTTGGTCAGTGCATACCCATCATCCATCAGCTTCAGCGCACGCTTGATGTCTTCATCACGTCCACGCTCGCGGAGCCGCTTGACCAGGACCTGCGTCGCCGCGATGTCCGTCGGGCGGTTCGCGTAGTCGTCTTCAGCTGCCTTCACAAGCAGGTCGAGCGTATCTGCAGTCTTGCTGATCGCGTCCTGCGCTTCAAGGAGGCGCTGCTGGTCTGCGTTCTTGATGTTGGAGCGGAAACCGCCTGCCTGGCCGGTGTTCTCAAAGCCGCCCTTGTTCATCGTTTCCTGGGCAGCAAGGTTGCGGATCTCCGCGGCTAGTTCGCCGTCGGTCGGATCCATCCGCAGGGCCATCTCTGCAGACTGCAGCGCCAGCGTGTAGGCACCCGCCTTGTTGGCTGCTTCCTTGAGCTTCATGAACAGCGACTTGGAGGCACGCTTCTGGTCCTTCACCATCAGGTTGAACGCGCGGACGCCGATCCACTCGATCGGCTCCTTGAGCGTCAACGCAGCGCCAAGTTCCGCTGCACGAACCGCTGCAGAAGGATCTTCGGGCCTGAGTGACCAATCCAGGAGCGACATCAGGTAGCGATCGACCGGCGAGCTTGAAGAGATCGGCTTGGTGACGTCCTTGCTGATGCGGGGCTTGTCCCCTGCCTTGGACAGGAACGAAGCTGCAGAGCCGAAGAACCCCTTGAGCCCCGCCATGCTCGTCGGATCCTGCCGCATCCCGCTCAGCCAGAGCTGCATCGCATACTCGTAGCTGTTGGTGTCGTGGACAGTCCGCGCATGCTTGAAGAACCCCTCGGCCTTCTCAGGCGAGAACGCATTGGGAGCAGGCGAGCCCTCGGGCTTCTTCTCGTTGTTATCGTCCGACTTCTTCCAACCGAAAATTCCCAAGGGATACGCCTCTCGCAACTAGTGGCCAAAGCTCATAGCCCCGGGTGCCAGAACCCGGGCCCGCGATCAGGACTGGGATTGTAGTGGTTTCGGGCGGACGATTCTTGGCCCGTTCCCCAAACCGCCCCACCTTGTTCGAAACCTGATCGGCATGCGACCCACCAGGAGAAGCGCAGGATCGACGCATCCTCCATCACTATCATGCCCGCGTGACCGCCGATCCTTCCCCAAACCCCGCGAATCTCCGGATTGTTTATTACCCCGCCGCTGTTCTTCGTAAGAAGGCCGCGCCGGTGGCGCTTGGGTCGACTGATCTCTCTGCAGTTGCCGCCCGGATGCTCGAACTGATGCACGATGCAGAGGGGATCGGCCTGGCGGCACCGCAGGTGGGCCTCCCGATCCGCATGTTCGTGGTCGATATTCCTTCGAACGATGAACGAACTGCAGAGGGCGAACTGCCGACGGCGACCAATGGCCCTGAAATCTATATCAACCCGGTGATTTCCAAGCCCTTGGGCCCGCCGGAGGCCTCGGAAGAAGGCTGCCTGAGCCTCCCCGACATCCGTGGACAGGTCCTTCGGCCCCCAACCGTCACCATCCATGCGTACGACCTCAAGGGCAAGGAGTTCACCAGGACAGCGACCGGGCTCCTTGCGCGGTGCTGGCAGCACGAACTTGACCACCTTGACGGCACATTGATCCTCGACCGCATGACCCAGATGTCCCGCCTTCGTAACCGTGCAGCGATCCGGGACCTTGAACGCGGTGTGTAAGCCTGCAGGCAGGCCTCCCGATCTTCGAACTTTCAGCCCTGCGATCCATGAAACTGCTCTTCTTTGGCTCCGGTGCATTTGGAATCCCGACCTTGGCGAGCCTCGTCGAGCGCCACCAGGTCGCGATGATCGTCACGCAGCCCGACAAGCCTGCAGGTCGCGGCTCCCAGCTCACCCCCACGCCGATCGCCCAGTGGGCGGCTGAGCATGCACCATCGATCCCGGTCATCAAGCCGCAAAACGTCAACGAGTCGCTCGTTCTGACCGATCTGCGGGACAAATCTGCAGACGCCTGGGTGGTCATCGCCTTCGGCCAGAAACTCTCCCAGCCACTCCTTGATGGCATCTTTGCGATCAACCTCCACGCCTCGCTCCTTCCGCGCTGGCGTGGAGCTGCACCGATTCATGCAGCCATGCTCGCGGGGGACCAGGTCACCGGCAACAGCGTGATCACCCTTGCAGACAAGATGGATGCAGGGCTGGTGCTGGGTCAATCCACGCGCACGGTCGAGCCTTCGATCATCGTCGGTGAGATGCACGACCTGCTGGCAGCGGATGGCCCGGCGCTGGTCGAGCAGGTGCTTGCCCAGCACGCCACTGGAACAGTCCAAGGTAAGTCTCAGGACGCCGCGGCGGTCACGATCGCCCGTAAGCTCTCGCGTGCGGACGGCTGGGTCGATTTCGCCCTGCACGCAGATCTCTGCCGCAGGCGGATTCACTCGCTCACGCCATGGCCTGGCATTCTCGCGAGGTTTGACAAGCCAGATCCTGCTGCAAAGCCCGTCGTGGAGCTCAAGCTCCTCCGTGCACAGGTCGTTGAAGGCAGTTCTGCACCTGCAAATGCTCCGCCAGGCACCCTGATCCAGCGCGATGGCCAGGGCGTCATCGCCTGCGGCGAACAAACGCTTCTCAGGCTTGTCGAGATCCAGCCCTCGGGCAGGAAGCCCATGAGCTGGGAGCAGTACGCCAACGGTGCACGTCTTGATAGCGACCTGATCCTCTCGACCACGCCGCCACCATCGCTACAGCAGACGCAGCAAGGTACCAAGCCTTCTGGAGGTGGCTGATGCTCACCTTGTGGGATCTGTTGCCCAAGGCACTCCGCCCTGCACCCGAGCCAGCAAAAACACCAGAAAAGGCCAGCAAGCAAAAGAGCAAGATCAATCCCCCGCTCCCTGCACGCGAAATCGAGCCCAAGCCTGCGTCAACGCTCACTGCCCCGCCTGCACCATCTGCAATCTCGCCTGACCGCCCTGCAAAGAGGGCGGCACGAAAGGCAATCTCGCAGAACACTGAGAAGTCTGCAGACAAGACTGCTGCCAAGCCCGGCGTCAAACCAGACGCGATGCAGGACCGCTACGACCGCGTCGTCGCATCAATGCTCGCCAAGTATGGTGTTCGTGTCCGCAAGTGGCGATCGAGCATGTCGGGCGTTGCGTGGACCGTGACGTACCGCGATGGCACGGTCTCTCGCCTGATCGAGTCGCCCAAGCCCAAGGGACCGATGTCCGCTGCAGTATTCCTCCACGAGATCGGCCACCATGCACTGGGCATCGGCGCGTTCAAGCCGCGCTGCCTTGAGGAATACCACGCGTGGGCCTTTGCGATCACCGCGATGGAAGCAGAGGGCCTGAACATCACCGACGCAGTGCGGACCCGCATGCGCCGCTCGCTCGAGTACGCAGTGCGCAAGGCCGTACGAAGGGGACTTCAGAACTTGCCGGTCGAGCTCCTGCCGTACGTGCCCAAGCCGCGTGCATAATGCAGCAACGCTCGTGACTGCAGACCTGCTTGGCTGCTTACGCCTTCGCTCCACCTGCACCACCCTGCCCAACCTGCTGCACAGGTGCATCCCCCGCCCCGCGCCATCCAACCTCGCGCAGCACCGTCACCCACCGCTCGTGCTCGCGGCGGAACTCCGCGACGCCATCCCTGCCCATCTCCGCGTGCCACCACCAGCACAGCCTGACAGGCAGATCCATGTCGAGCACAAGATCTGCGATCTGGCGGTCTGAAAGATCCACCGTCGGCGTCTCGATGTGAAAGCCCGGGCAGCCGTGCTGATCTGCATCAAGCGCGATCAACCTGCCAACAAGCAGGGCGCGATCCACTGCACGCGACACTTCATCAAGCTCGGGTGCCTGTGCATGCAAAGAGTGTGTCGGCCAGACGACCGATGAACACCCCCGCTCGATCGCAGCGACCGACGCCTTGACGAGGTGCAGCGTGTCCCCGGGCCATTCGCCGCCCAGGACGGCCGAGGCCAGGGACGAAGGAGCACCCTCAGGCTCCTCTACAAGCTCAAGATCAAAGAGCTCTGCCTGCCTGCGAGACACCCACTTGCGTGCAGTCGCGGTCGGGCCTTGCAACGGGCCAACCCACAGCACCGGGCGGATCAGCCGGCGTTTGGCAGGGTCGGGCTCTGCCAAAAGCGCTGCATCTGCAGCGGCCGAGCATGCAAGGATGCTCGAAATGCCGCCGTCGCCTATCACCAGCGTCCTGCGTGGTGCCGTCATGCCAAGAGTGTAATCACCCGCCAACCAAAATGTTTCCCCGGGGGAGTTCCTCATCACCCCACTAGGATGCAAGACCGCCATCACCCCGCGTACGGTCGTTCCCATGCCGCTCGAACCTGCACTGGAAGAAATGGCCTTGCTCCTGACCCGTGCTCAGCGGGTCGTGGTTCTCACCGGTGCAGGTGTCTCTGCAGAAAGCGGCACTCCCACCTTTCGCGACGCCATGACCGGCCTGTGGGCCAGCTTCGACCCCCAGCAGCTCGCCACGCCCGAGGCCTTTGAACGTGATCCTGAACTTGTCACCCGCTGGTACGACCACCGGAGGATCGGGTGCCTCGAATGTCTCCCCAACCCCGGCCACCTTGCGCTTGCGCGGATCGAGCAAGAGATCACCTCGCGCGGCGGAAGCTTCACGCTCCTGACGCAGAACGTTGATCGCCTTCACCAACGTGCAGGGAGCCAGAACGTCGTCGAGCTTCACGGGAGCATCATCGTCTGGCGATGCACCAAGACCGGCGAACTCATCACGCCGCAGCCAGAGCCGATGCAGAGCTTCCCGCCAAGGTCATCGTGCGGAGCACTCCTTCGTCCCGACGTTGTCTGGTTTGGCGAGATGCTCCCCGAGGCCGCACTCATCGCTGCAGACCGTGCGCTGGCAGATGCGGATCTCTTTTTCACGATCGGCACGAGCTCTGTCGTGCAGCCTGCAGCCAATTTCATCTTCGTCGCCAAGCGCAACGGCGCGACCACCTGCGAGATCAACCCGACCGACACCGCAGTGACCCGCTGGATCGACCTCGTCGGGCGTGGCAAATCCGGCGAGCTTCTCCCGCAGGTCGTCGAGCGTGCCTTCGGCCCCGAAAAGGCTTGATTTATCCGATGTGAATCAAGAGGCCACTGCTCACTTTGCCGCAACAGGGAACACGATCGGCAGCAGCCAGTACGCCAGCATCGAGATCAAGCAGATCGCAGCGATGTTCAGGATGAACCCTGCCTTTGCCATCTGCGACACGCGCAGCATGCCCGGGCTGAAGACGATCGCGTTAGGCGGTGTTCCCATCGGCATCATGAACGCATAGCTCGCGGCCATCGCTGCAGGGAACACGAGCAGATACGGGTGAACGCCCAGCGGCCCTGCAATCGCAGCAGCGATCGGCATCACCGCAGTCGCCAGCGCGGTGTTCCCTGCAAACTCGCTCGCGAAAACCACCGCAGCACAGAAGATCACGATCACCAGAAGCGGGTGGTATCCGCCAAGCCCTGACAGAAGCGAACCGATGTACGCATCCGCGCCGTGCATCGTCATCGCTGCAGTGAGGCTCAACCCGCCGCCGAACATCAAGAGGATGCCCCACGGAATCCGCGATGCAGTGGGCCAGTCAAGCGAGAACTCACGCGTCCGGACATTCACCGGCACCAGGAACAAGAGCAGTGACGCGATCACCGCGATCCCTGCATCCGTCAAAAGCTCGATCTTCCTGCCTTCTGCAGTTCTCTGAATCACCCCGACATACTCGCCCAACGGCTCGCGGAGAATCCACGCAGCTGCAGTCACGATGAAGATCGCAAGAACGATCTTCTCACCGCGAGACATGCCGCCAAGGCTCCTGAGGTTCTGCTCGATCTCCTGCCGAACACCCGGAATCTCTTCCGACGTCACGCGGAATGCAATCTTGGTGAGTACCAGCCACGCAAACGGCACGAACACGAGCATGAGCGGTACGCCCAGCGCGCTCCACTTGAGAAATGAAACGTCCTCGCCGTACGTCTTGTTCACAAAGTTCGCAAGCACGATGTTCGGCGGCGTTCCAATCAGCGTTCCAACACCGCCGATCGTCGAGCCGTACGCGATCGCAAGGAGCAATGCAGCTGCAAATTGACGGAAGTGGGCACGGTGCTTCTCGCCATCCGCCCCTGCAGCTTCCAGCGCCTTGCCTGAAATCGAAAGCACGCTCACCGCGACCGGCAGCATCATCACTGCAGTTGCAGTGTTCGAAACCCACATGCTGACGAGCGCACACGCGAGCAAAAACCCGCCAACGACCATCACCGGCCGCGTCCCGACGATTCCCACCACGCGCAGCGCGATCCGCCGGTGCAGGCCCCACTTCTCCATCGCGGCACCGAGGAGCATCCCGCCCATGAAGAGGAAGATCACGTCGTCTGCATATGGTGCAGCCGCCTGCTTGATCGGCATCACGCCCAGCACCGGAAACACCGCGATGGGTAGAAGGCTCGTCGCTTCGAGCGGGGCAGCCTCAGTCAGCCACCACGTGATCATCCACACGCCCACCGCTGCAGCTGCACGCCCTTCCCACGAGAGGCCCGAGACGATCTTTCCTGCCTCGTCCAGCACTTCATGCGGCAGCACTGCATGCACGATTAACGCAAGGATCGGTCCAAGAAAAAGCCCTGCCCACCGCACCATCGTGGCAAAGCGGCTAGAACCCGGACCATCGCTCGCTTCTGTGTACTCCATGGATATCGACCCTTACCCGCGCCCACCGCCGCCCATCATCCCTGCAAACTGCAGCAGATGACCAAACGCCTCGGGGTTCTCGCGGATCTTCCTCGCCAGCTTGCTGTTATGCGGCGTGATGTGCCCGAACGGCGTCATGATCGACCACTCGGTCAGAAGCTCGACCGGGTGCACCTGCCGATCGCCCTGCTTGAGCCTCGACACCCGGTGCGGCGCATTGAGCAGCGTCGCATCGATGCCTCCGTCGGTCACCTCGTGCACCTCAAACCACATATGCTCGCGCTCGGCGTCCGCGGATGCGTTATTAACCTTGTATCCAAGCTTCACTAACGCAGGAAGATCGAACTTCGCAAGCTCTTCCCGCATCGCACGGAACATCGGGAACGTCCCTGCAGCACGCGACGACATCACGTTCGTCGCGGTGTTGCTGTACGCGATGACCATCCCATCGCGTGTCTGCGTGCGCATCGTTCGCGATGGACTCGCGCCCTTGCCAAGCAGCCTCGAGAAGAACGACGTCGGATCGCACAGAACGACCCGGTCCTTCGAATGGTGCTCGTCGTGATCCCGCAGCGAAGTCCACGATGATCGAGCCACGCGCATGAACTCGCTCGCAGGGACACACCGGATCGGCTTCATCCCGCCCACGATCTCAAACGATGCGGTCGTTGGCGACAGATCACCGCCTGCAGCTGCAAACGCCAGCGCGCGAAGCATGTCGTGAGACACCATGTCCGTGTTCGGTCTGAGAATGTCGATGTCAAACGCGCCGATCTCGCCGAGCCCGTGCGTATGCACCCACAGTGCTTCTGGCCGGGGTTTGTCTTCCTTCTTCTCATCCTCCGGACCTGTATCCGCGCGGATCGCGTGCACTTCGTAGAGCTGCGAGATATCCGCTTCTGCGTCGTGCAGCACCTCGTCCCGAAGTGCACCGGGCGACCAGAACTTGGTTGAAACATGATCGGTCGCCACCAACCCGTCATCACCGGTGATCGCGCTCAGGTATTGAAACAGGTTCTTGCGCTCGCGAAGTGCATCCTTCCGCGTCCCGTTCATCGCGACCGAAACACCCATGCCGGCCGCTGCTGCGTCTTCTTTTTCCTTGTCCGTCAGCGATACCGACCACTTCAGGAACTGCATGGGCAGCGGCTTTGCCTTCAAGGCAGTAATCGTCGCCGAACCCCAGCGCGGATGCAGCGCTTCAAGCTCCCAATACGCCTGCTCAGAAGGCTTGCGCGGCTTGATTTCGCAGCCATGACCCTTGAGATATTCAAACTCTTCTGCTCGCGGCGGTAGATTCCCGCGAAAATGCACCGTGCCCGCCAGCGCAACCGGCTTGTTGAATAATTTGAACATATGAAACTCCCACCTATCTGCCCCGCAACTACGTCGTCCATCGCGAACGTTCAGGTACGACCCAATCCGCCGAGCATACCCGATCAGCCTCATCATCGCATACGCTGCACCATGCACGACGCGACTGCCATGCCTGTGTTTGCCCGTCTGCTGAGCCTGCTTCTCGCACTCATGCTCGCCGCGCTCACCACCGGCTGTGCATCGCAAGCCCCTGCACGCCCCCTCGACCGCCACGGCACCGAGATCATGGTCTGCGGCCAGCTTTACGACATCGGCGTTCCCGTCGTGCTCTTCACCGATCCCGGCGGATACGACGCCTATCGCGTCGAACGCAGATTCGTGCCGTGGGAAGATTCGGGCTGGGAGAAGACCGCTGCTGCAGGTGTCACCGAGCCTGCACGGTACAACCTCCGTTTCAACAAGACCGTCAAGGACACATACTCAAACGACGAACTCGAGCAGATCCGCGGTGGAGGCTGGACGCTCCCGCTCCTCCAGCAGCACGTCGATCAGTTCGTCCTTCATTACGACGTCTGCGGCACAAGCAGGACCTGCTTCCGCATCCTGCATGATTTTCGCGGCCTCTCGGTCCACTTCATGCTCGATCTTGATGGCACGATCTACCAGACGCTCGACCTGAAGGAACGTGCCTGGCACGCGACGATCAGCAACGACCGCTCGATCGGCATCGAGATCGCCAACATCGGTGCGTATGCACCTTCGAACGCTGCATCACCGCTCAAGGACTGGTACGCAAAGGACGAAGCAGGGAAGACTCGCATCACCATCCCCGATCGCCTCGGTGACGGCGGCATCCGCACACCCGATTTCATCGCAAGGCCTGCGATCGATGAGCCGATCGTCGGCACGATCAATGGCTCAAAGCTTCAGATGTACGACTTCACGCCCGAGCAGTACAAGTCGCTGATCCGGCTCACTGCAGCGCTCTGCACGATCTTCCCCGACATCCACCCCGACTTCCCGCGCGATGCAAACGGCAACGTCCGCACCGATGTGCTCTCACCTGAAGAATGGAAGAGCTTCCAGGGCGTGCTGGGCCACCTGCATGTCCAGGACAACAAGGCAGACCCAGGTCCTGCGATGCAATGGGAGTGGTACATGCAGGAAGTGCGCAAGCAGCTCCCTGCTTCACGCTCGCAAAACTGATGCTCTTGTCTTAACTACACACTCTCGTGGCACAGGCGTCCCCGCCTGTGTCTACCAGCTCTCGTCTACTCACCGTCCAGTCGAACCAAACCCACTTGCACCACGTGCAGTGTCATCAAGCGATTCAACCTCGACCACATTCGCACGGTACACCGGCGCAATCACCATCTGCGCGATCCGCATCCCGTCCGTCACCGTGAACGCCTCGCGCCCGTGGTTGATGATCGGGACAATCACCTGCCCACGATAATCACTGTCGATCGTTCCTGGCGTATTGGGCATCGAAATGCCGTGCTTGATCGCAAGGCCCGACCTCGGACGAATCTGTGCTTCAAAGCCACTCGGAATCGCCATCGCAAACCCGCACGGGATTCCCTTGATCTCGCCCGGATTGACCACGACTGCACCTTCAGGAAGGCACGCAGAGAGATCCATCCCTGCTGCTTCTGCCGTCTGATACGCAGGCAGCTTTGCACTTGGCGAGAGCCGCTTGAAACGCAGTTCAACCTCGCGGGTGTACACAGGCACTTCCACGGGAACAGAAACGGGCGGTGTCGATGGGCAGATGGTGGTCACGCGATTAACGTACGCGTAAACACTGATTTGACCCACAATTGACAGCATAATCAGCGTTTTGCGACCTCTTCATGCACCCGCCAGAAGTGCTCAAATGATCGCTCTATAGACATCCCAGCCATCATTTCCGCAGCTGCGTTCCCCATCGCCCGCCGCGTCGCTTCGTTCGCGATCAATCCCGAAATTGCCTCCACCCACGCTTCATCCGACCCGTGCTCCACCACAAGCCCGGTCACACCATCCTTCACAATCTCCTTCGGCCCGCCGACATCTGAAACCACTGCAGCCACGCCCGACGCCTGTGCTTCCAGCACCACCTGTCCCAGCGTGTCCGTCACCGATGGAAACACAAACAGATCACTCGATGCATACAGGCGTGCAAGCTCGTCACCAAACCGAAACCCGAGGAATCGCACCCGCGCCCCCCTGCAGGCATCTTCAAACTCCGCACGCATCGGCCCATCCCCCACCACCATCAACTCAACTTCGATCCCACGCGCCCGTGCCTGCCCAACCACGCGGGGCCACACCCGTGCAAGCAGCGCGAGATTCTTCTCAACGCTCACCCGCCCGCAGTACATGACGCGAACAGTTGCGTGGCCTTCTAGGAGATGTCCTTCATCGCTTCCGGCCGCTCGCCCAACGTTCCCTTCGTGCATCTCCCGAAACCCAGGCCCAAACGCACGCAGATCAACGCCCGGATTGAGCCGCTCAACGCCGCATGCAGCGAGGCCAAGCTCCCGTACATGCCCTGCATACTCCTCGCTCCGCACAAACAGCCTGCTGAACCTGCAGTAGAACGCTTGCATCACGCACGCAGCGATCCGCGTCAGCACGCCATCCTCAAACAGCCGATCCACATACGACGGAAAGTCCGTGTGATACACACCGACCAGTGGCCGCTTCATCAACCTCGCTGCAACAACACCAACGACTCCCACCGGCCCCGGCGTCGAGACGTGCACCACATCCGGCTGCACACGCAGCGCTTCACGCAGCATCTTGCGCCACGGCGGCAGCACGACATCCAGAAGCCCATACCCCGGCATCTGCATCGCAGCAACCGGCTTGAAGTTCACAACATTGACGCGCTCCTCGCACGCCTTGCGTGTCGACGTGAACACCGTCAGGTCCCGCCCCGAGCGACGTGCACAGTCCGCCATGTTCTGCACGAACCTGCTCGGCCCGTTCACGTCTGCGTACGTATCGGTAAAGAGCAGAACCCGCGTCCCGCCCGTCACAGCCCCGAAGTTGGCCCGTGCATCATCCACGCCCACGAAGGTACCCGGCTCCCCGCTTCCCGCACGTGCCACCGGTCCTCTGCCCGCCTCAAAATCCGTACAGTGTCCGAATAACCACCCCTTCGCCCGCATAGATGGCACGCTGAACGACCAACCTCGCGGTTCTCATCCCGTGGGAATTGACCACGCGACCATTTGCGTCAAGGATCACCTTCCGAGTCCGCACGCACGGAGAGGTGCCAGAGCGGTTGAACGGGCTGGTTTCGAAAACCAGTAAACGGCTTTGCCGTTTCGGGAGTTCGAATCTCCCCCTCTCCGCTTATCGAAAAGCCCCTGTTCGCAAGCCCTGTATTTTCAGGTCTTTGCGAACAGGGGTTTTTTCGTTTGGCCGGCGTGTACCACGGTTTGAGGCTCACTCTCTCGCCGCCCCCCGCTCACTTCCTGCACGAATACACGAACGCGGGTGGAAGATTTCGCCACACAACTTTGCCGATCGTCACCGACGAGAACACCCTGCGTGCCTCTCGGCGGAAATGCCAGGCACCGCGCATCACGAGCCCGCAGTGATACCCGAAAGTTCGCAGTTCGCCTCCCGGACGGAGCACTGACCACGCCGCTTCCAGGATGCGAGTGCGTAGATCATCCGAAAAGCTCGGCCAGGGAAGCCCGGAGAGAATGCAGTCGACGCTGTTTGCTTCGATTCCTTGCTCAGCGGCGAGCGACACTGCTTCACTCGCGTCACCCATCACGATGCGGAGTAACGGATAGCGCGTTACCAGTAGCTCAGCCATCGTCGCGTTTCGTTCAATTGCCAGGAACTTCGTTTGTGCACCGATCCGTGCAAGAATTTCGTCTGTAAAGACACCAGATCCCGGCCCAAACTCGAGAACGGCTTTGGACTGAGATAGATCGAGCCCTTTAACCATCGCTCGCGACAACCAGCGCGAACTTGGCGCCACCGCACCGATCACGCCTGGGTTCTTCAAGAACTGTGCGAGAAATGTCGCGGGGTGCATTCGCAGCGGCAAGCCATCAATCGGTCGCTGCAACGTCGAAGCGATTGGCACTGAAGCAGGATGCAATAAGCTCACTTGCGGCCACGCTGGCTCGTCGCACGTGCTTTCGCGGCTGTCTTCTTGACAGCTTTACCTGCAGTGGCCCCAGTCTCATTCGAGTCCTCTTGTTCTGCTTCCGCGCCTTCACCATCCCCACTCATCGCCGCAGCAAGAATCCCTCCCTCTGAAAGCTCCGTCAGCTTGTCATCCGCCGCATCCTCTTCTTGCAGCGTCTGTTGAAGAATCTCGACGACCTGATCAAGCCCAAGCTGTTCCGCCATGGCCCGGGCAGTGCCGTATGCACAGATCTCGTAATGTTCGACCTTCTGTGCGGCGGCAATCAGCCCCGCATCAAGCACGGCATCGGAAGCATCCTCCTCGAGAAGCTCCTTGCCTTCTTCGATCAGACCTTCCATTCCTTTGCAGTGCTTGCCCGTCGGCTTGAAGTCAAGCTGGCTTGCGATCTCTTCCAATCGCTCCACGTGTGTCCGTGTTTCTTCAAGGTGAGACTCGAACGCCTCGCGGAGTTCGGGACTGGAGGAAGCCTTGGCCATCTTGGGCAGTGCCTTGAGCAACTGCCGCTCCGCGTTGTAGAGGTCCTTGAGATGGTCTTTGAAAAGGTCGTGAAGCGTTTCAAGCATGGCATGTCTCGCGGAAAAAGGTGAATGTGTCTCACGGTGTTGTCATGATGCGGTGAGGTCCCACTGAAGCCATGATGAAGCGAGAGCTACTGCATCAATCGGATGTCACGATCCGCTACCCAAAGAGCGTCGGTTCATCGAGCTGTGGACCGCCTGCATCATGGCTCGCAATTCCAAGCATGCTCATGAATCGCATCGCAGTCGCCGGTGCATACCCGGCAAAATCGTTATCGAAGAAGCCGTAAACAGATCGGATATGTGGGTTCGCAGTCAGGATCGCGCGAAGACGTTCGACCCACCAGCGGAGTCGGAGCGAGGGGTCAAAATGCTCTTGGCTGCGATCCTTGAACTGGCCATGCTTGCCAAGCCACCGGACGTATAGAAAATCTGTGGTTGGTGTGATCGACCGGATCGCAGACATTCCTCGATCACCTGAATCTGGCACACGCATCGCTTCACGCTGCGAAGATTCATCGGTTCCAACCCAGCAGATACCCCGGTCTCTCAAGAATGCAGCGGTCTCGGACGTCCACCAACTGTCATGACGGAATTCAACCGCAATCGGCGTGGCACGTTCAAATCGGTCAAACACCGCCGCCAGCTCGTCGAATCGGCCTGCTACGAACTTCGGCGGGAATTGCACAAGCACTGCCCCGAGCTTATTGCCCAAAGGTTGAATCACCTCCGCAAATCGCTGCACCGTCGCATGTGTTTCCTTGTGCAGAAGGTGCCCTGGTGGCGGGCCGTCAGATGCCGCCAATGCACCACGAGGCGTCGGCCCGTGCGTCACGTCACGTGGCATCTTCACGCAGAAGCGAAAATCTGGTGGCGTCGCATCTGCCCATGCGCGAACGGTATCGATGGACGGAATTCCGTAGAAGGTGGTGTTAATCTCCACCGCCTTGAAATGAGTGGCATAACTGCTGAGAAGATGCACGGCCCGACCGTCCACTGACCGGCGCGAACGTGCATTTCCGCCATAAAACGTCGAGGTCCACTCTGGATACGAGAACCCGATGAGTCCCAGCGACCAACACGGTGCTTGCGGGTTACCAGACATCACGCTTTCCTCGCCTCCAATGCACGTTGCACACCGCAATCACGCCGATTGCTTCAAATCACCTGAACGTCTTGAGAATGTGATAAGCACATCGTTTGAATAGATGAAAGTCGCGTGTTTTTCTCGTCTTCCATGGAGCGCCACCAACGCCCTTTCCGCAGTGTCCTCTGAGTGCACACCGTGCACTCCCGAAGATGCAGGGCCTCAAATAGGAGAGGACCTCTCTCGGCACGATCACAACAAAGGCGACGTGCAATCGCTCCCCACCACTTCCGCCAAGGGGATCGATGTGCACACCAATGGAGAGGACACCAATGCGTAACTCATGCTTCATCGCCACGTTCACACTGTGCACCGGCGCCGCCATCGCCCACGCAGATCCTGAACTCGTGATCATGAACAATCACTCGGTGCAGACTCAGGTCGCGGCCTCTGGCCTGAGTTCAGACGGCAAGTTCGCCGCCGGTACCTGGATCCCGGAGAACCAGACCGATCGCAACTCATTCCGCTGGCGGACCAACCATGGCAAGTACGCCTACGAGGAACTCAAGACCTCTTCCGGCGACGGCCTGCTCATGAACGCACGTGCAGTCAGCAATTCCGGGGTCGTGGTGGGCACTGGTCCCCAGCCCGGCGCACTCAATGCAGCAATGCGATGGACCTCTGCAGGCGCCGTCTACCTCGGCGATCTGGACGGCGGTATCTCGAACAGCGACGCAGCGGGCATCAGCGACGATGGCTCGTTCATCGTCGGAACCGGCACCAGTTCGCTCGGCAGGGAAGCCTATTACTGGACCGAATCGACGGGCATGGTGGGACTGGGCTATCTCACCGGAGGCACAAGCCGCAGCCACGCAACTGCAGTCAGTGGCAACGGCGGTGTCGTCGCGGGGCAGGCCTTCAACAGTGCAAATACCTCCGAAGCATTCCGTTGGACGCAGTCAGGCGGAATGAATTCGATTGGCGTCCCCGACGGCTTCAATGATTCCCGCGCCACTGCCGTCAGCCCCAACGGCAAGTACATCACGGGCGCTGCAAATCACGCGCTGGGAATAGGTGCCTTCATCTGGGACGAAGTCGGCGGCATGCGAGTTATTGGCACGCCAAACTCGACCTTCGGGCTGGTCTATGTCACCGATGTCAGCGACAACGGCACCGCCATCGGCTTCATCCAGAGCGGCTCGCAGGCCGAGGCCTGCATCTGGAGACCTGACGGCACCCTCGTCTTCATCGACGTGCTCACCCTTGGCCTTCCGATGGCCGACCAGGTCTTCTTCGAGCACGGTATCGGCATCTCCGCAGACGGCAACACCCTGCTGATGAACGGCTACTGGGAAGGCTCCAACGAACCGATGACCGCCGTGCTGATGATCCCCGCACCCGGTTCCATCGCGCTCGTGACCCTCGGCGGCCTTATCGCTGCACGCCGCCGCCGCTGAGCGTCTGAACGCATTCCATAAACCTTCTCTTAACGCGAAATCCCCACTTCCAGGTGGGGTATCGCGTTTTTGTTTCCATCACGGAATCGGCACCCATCCTCGAAATTTCTTGCCATTTGGTGGAGCGCGACGCCCCCGCTTCCCGCAGTGTCTCCTGCAGGCACACTGCGTGCCTGCGTCGCCATCGCTCCCGAAATAGGACGGGATCGATCGACGAGGAAGAGGACACGAGATTGGGTATGACCGCATCACAGGTGCGTTCGGCCCACACGAGGAGGACAACATGCGTACGTCTCATTTCGCCGCCGCAGTCGCTGCATGCGCTGGTCTTGCAACCATCGCCCACGCCGACCTTTCGCTCACCATGATCACCGGCGGCCCCGGCTCGAGCACCCACCAGAATTACGGCATCTCGCTCAGCTCCGACGGCAAGACCGTCGCGGGCCAGTGGGGACCTTCTGCCTCGCCACCTTCGGGCGTCTACCGCTGGAGCCAGAGCGAAGGCTTCTACGACATCAGTACGCTGACCGGCAGCGGCAGCAATATTTCCGCCAACGGCGTCAGCAACAACGGCGTCGTTGTCGGCGTGTCTGACAACGCCGATGGCAACGGCGAGGCATTCCACTGGTCACCCGGCACCGGCACGGTCGGCATGGGTGACTTTGCGGACGGCTTCTTCTTCAGCGAATCAGGTGCAGTGAACGACGACGGTACGGTCATCGTCGGCACCGGCACCGACGACTTCTCCAACCAGGCTTTCCGCTGGACGCAGTCGTCGGGCATGGTCTCGCTCGGCGATTTCCCGGGCACGCTCTTCGCAAGAACGCACGCCAACGGCGTCAGCGGCGACGGCAACACCATCACCGGCTACGGCTTCAACTCGCTCAACCAGTTCGAAGCCTTCCACTGGACCGAATCGACCGGCATCGTCGGCATCGGCGTTCCCACCGGCTTTGATGGAACCCGCGGCAACGCGATCAGCCCGAGCGGTCAGTACATCATCGGCCAGGCCGACCACGCAGACGGCATCGGTGCATTCATCTGGGATGCGGTGAACGGCATGCAGGTGCTCGGCTCGCCGACCGCAAGCTCGCCCTTCAACATCGCATTTGACGTGTCGGACACCGGCGTTGTCGTCGGCCTTGTGGATGGCCCCGCGGGTGCACAGGCTGCACTGTGGACCATCGACGGCCAGTTCATCCTGATCCAGGACATGCTCGCGACGATCCCGGGCTTGAGCGATTGGACCGTCGAAGCTGCAACCGGCATCTCCGCCGATGGCAACACGATCCTTCTCATCGGTTACAACTCGCTCGGCGACTACTCCTCTGCACTTCTCACGATCCCGACCCCTGCATCCTCCGCACTCATGGTGCTGGGCGGTCTCGTGGCGGCCCGTCGCCGCCGTTGATCGATCACCGCGGGCCCTCTCTCCCCGCACCCCGCCCTTCATGCCTGCATGAGGGGTGTGTTGATCACGAACCACCCACCACACACACGCAAGAAGCCCCGCACATACGGGGCTTCTTGTTCTTTTGCTTGAGATGCTGACAATCGCGTCGTTATGGTCCGGCGCTCTCGGGCTGCTTGATCGACTCCCGCGCCCTTGCTGCACGAACCTTGTGATCCTCATACACCCGCATGGCGATCTGCGTCAGCGGGTTCTCATCGCCAAACCGCTCGCGCAGCGAAGTCACTGCTTCGAGATGCATCTTCTCCGCCCTGTCAAACTCGCCGCGCTCATCGAAAATCTCGCCCATCGACATTACAAGCCGCATCGTCACCGAGTTGTCCTTCGGCAATACCGCTCTCGCAAGCGTGATCGCATCGTCGGTCATCTGGATCGCGCGATCAGACTGTGACGTCAACTGATACGCCCAGCCAAGATTGCCCATGATCATCAGCGTCGCGGGGTGTGCCTCCCCTCGAAGCGATCTGCTCGCAACCAGGCACTCATCAAGCAGTTCGATTGACCGTGCAGGCTTACCAGTATCCATCAAGAGCCGCGCAAGATCCGTCATCACCAGGAGCGTCGCGTCGTTGTTCACGCCAAGTGTTGCACGAGACCCTGCATACGCCTCTTCCAGAAGTGGCAACGCTTGATCCGCCTTCTGCCACGACAGGTACAGCAGCGCAAGCCCTCGCGTGATCGTCAACGTCTGCGGCGCGCTTGCTCCAAGCGCCAGCCGCGCGCGATCACGCACCGTGATCATCAACGGCTCGCACTCTTCAAACTTCCCAAGCTCACCGAAGATGATCGCAAGCCAGTACTGCGACGCCAGCGTGTCTGCGTGATCAGGCCCCAGGAGCTGGGTTCTACCCTCATACGCCTGGCGAAAAAGCTCGCCCGAACGGATGTACCCCTCGGTCATGTATTCGAGGAGACCAAGCTCGTGCACTGCTTCCAGCGTTCGTGCATCACGCTCGCCAAAGAGCTTGAGACGAAGCTCGTGCGCACGTGAAAGGTGCTTGCGAGAGTCATCAAACTCCGCCAGCTTCATCAGCGTCCGGCCCAGTGTCACGCGAATCGCAGCCTCTACCTCGGGCTGATTGGTGAACCTGCCTTCGATGCGCCGCGACGCGGCATCCAGCACGTCCTTCATCGCGACGTCACGGCCCATTTCTTCCGGCGAAACCGCCGCGAGCAGATCGTCATTCAAGAACGCGTTGACCGCGCTTGCGATCTGCGCTTCCGTTCTTGCCCTGCGCTCCGCACGAACCGATTGGAACAGCCCGATGCTCGTTCCCACAAGCGCCACGATGATCAGCACGCCCACCGCGATCGCAGGGCGGTTGCGCCTCGCAAATTTCCGCAGCCGGTATGTCGCCGTTGGTGGATGCGCACGGATCGGCTCGTTCGAAAGATGCCGAACCACGTCCTCCGCGAACGCACCGACGCTCTCATACCGCCTCGACCGATCATGCTCCAGCGCACACAGGAGAATCCAGTCAAGATCTCCCCTGAGCCGCCGTGCAAGCGTCCGTGGCTGCTCCTGCCGGAGCTTGGCGATCTCGTTGCTCGCAGGGTTAGAAGACGTATCCCCTGCACGCTGCGAAGGACGCTGCGCGTTGTTCTCGCGAACAAGTCGGATGATCTGTGCAGGTGAAGCCTTGCTGATCACGTCGCGCGGCAGCGTCGGTCCGCCGGTCAATAGCTCATAGAGCAACACACCCAGCGAATACACGTCCGTCCGCGTGTCGATGTCGACATCACCCGCGGCCTGCTCGGGGCTCATGTAGGCAGGGGTGCCGACCGGCTGTCCCTCCTCGCTCACCATTGTCACGCCTGCAGCCTCATCCACGACCGCCCTCGCAATGCCAAAGTCGATCACCTTGGGAAGCGGGATGCCATCGTGCTCCGCAACCAGCACGTTGCGCGGCTTGATGTCGCGGTGGATGATGCCCTTCTGATGCGCGTGCTGCACCGCATGACACACTCGGACAAACAGCTCCAGCCGTTCGCGGATCGATGCACGCTTCTCATCAAGATACTGCGTGATCGGCAGCCCATCGACCAGCTCCATCGCAAAGTACGGACGCCCCGTCGCGGTCGCCCCTGCTTCATAAACCCGCGCGATGCTCGGATGGTCCATCACCGCCAGCGCCTGACGCTCTGCTTCAAAGCGAGCGACCACGCGCCGCGTGTCCATCCCCAGCTTGATCACTTTCAGCGCAAGCAGGCGCTTCACCGGTTCGCGCTGCTCTGCACGATACACCGCGCCAAACCCACCCTCGCCGATCTTGTCGATGATCGCAAACCGGTGATTGCCGCTGAACTCCTCACGGAGCCGCGATTCAAAGGCATCGGGCTCATCGACGCTGAACGAACGCCCAAGCACCGGCCGATCCATCGGGCCGACGCTCCGTGCATCGCTCTCGAGCATCCCCTCCAGCTTGCGAAGCACCTCTCCGTCATTCCCCGCGCGATTCCGCACAAAGGCGATCCGATCCGCGGGAGGCAGCAGGATCGCTTCTTCAAAGATCTGCTCGATGCGTTCAAACTGCTCGGGATTCATGCAGAAGTGCTCTCTGCAGCACGATCGCCGCCCTGCAGATCATCCCTGCCCTCGCCGAGTTCATCCGCAAGCCATGCACGGGCCGTGCGCCACTCGCGCGAGGCCTGCGTTCTTGAAATCCCAAGCGCCTCTGCCGCCTGCTCTTCGCTCAACCCACCAAAGAACCGCAGTTCCACGAGCTGCGCCTTGCGGGGACTGAACTTCTCCAGCCGCTCAAGCGCCTCTTCGAGCGAGAGCAGATCGATCGGCTCTTCATTCGCCGCCCCGTGCGCTGCATCAAGCGTCAGCCGCGCTGCATCGCCGCCTCGCTTCTGCGCATCGTGCGCACGTGCATGGTCGACCAGGATCTGCCGCATCAGCTTCGACGCCAGCCGGAAGAAGTGCAGCCGTCCCGTCACCTCGGCCCCTGCACCATCCGCAAGGCGGATGTACGCCTCATGCACGAGTGCAGTTGGCTGGAGCGTGTGCCCAACTCGGTCCGAGCGCAGATGCACCGCGGCCAGCCGCCGCAGCTCCGCGTACACGCGCGGCAAAAGTGCTTCGATCGCATCGCGATCACCCGCAGCGAACCCTGCAAGGATCTCGCTCACGCTCTGTTGGTTGGGAAGCTCCACGCATGAGATGATACTGCGTGAAGCGCCAATCAGCGACGACCGAGAACATGCGCACAGCACGGACATTCAACGCACATGCACAACCGCAATGCACCCATCCCCGCTCGATAGTCCACGCGTGTTATCGCGCAGCATGGATGACAAACAGTGACTTCCAAGCCGTCGATCGGTGCTTTGCAGATCGACCGTGCGGTGCAAGAGCAGCCAAACACATCCTTACAACGCCCGTCCACGCTCTCAATTCCATCCTATATATAGAGAGGTTCTGGCGATGACCAGGTCGGGATCACCACCCGCCGCCCTCATTGCGGAGACTGCACGGGCGGTTTGCGGAAGAAGATCATGTAGAGCACGACCGCCATCACGATCCAGCCGGCACCGATCCACGCCGCGTTACGCATCGATTCACTCAGGTACGTACCGGCAATGAGCGCCAGCTCGCCCACGATGAACACAAGCGGGATGATCGGATAAAGCGGAACGCGGAATATCCCGCTCGGTGACCCAGCTGCAGTCTGTCCCGCCCGCTTCTCACGCGCACGGATCACCAGCAGCGAGATCGCAGTGAGCCCGAAAAAGATCCCGTCGATGAAGACCACGCCGTTGCAGAGCGTGTCGATGCCGTCGATCGTTCGTATCCCCGCGAGAAGGCCGATCGCGATCAAGGCGATGAGCATGATCGCGGCCCACGGCGTCTTGGCTCCGTTCAGCCTTGCAAAGACCCCGAAGAACTGACCCTCGGTCGCCATGCGATGAACAAGACGTGGGCCCGAGAGAAGCTGTGCATTCAAGACACCAAAGGCAGAGAGTGCCACCGCACCCGCGATGAACCGCGCGCCATACTCCGGCCACACCTTGCCCACTGCATCCGCCGCCAGCGCCTTGCTCTCATGCACGCCGCGCTCACCAAGAAGATGAAGATACGACCAGTTCGCCAGGAGATACACGATCACCACGACCACCACGCCCCCGAAGATCGCTCGCGGGAGCGTCTTCACCGGGTTCTTCACTTCTCCTGAGATCCAAAGAGCGTGCTGCCACCCGCCAAATGCAAAGAACGCAGGAGCAAGCGCCGACATCACAAGACTCACCGCGCTCCGCCCCTGGGGTTCGGGTAGCAGCGTCTCCGCGCCTCCACCCGCGCCCGACGTCGTGATCGCCAGCCCCGTGACCAGCAGGAGCGTCAGCACCTTGGCGATCACGGTGAAGTTCTGGATCGCTGAACCGATCTTCACGCCCGCGATGTTCGCGCCCATTACCCCCAGGATGAGGATGGAGGACTGGATCACCATCGTGATCCCTGTGGGTTCTGCAACACCAACCGCACGCGCGATGTTCTGGACGCAGATCGCCGCGATGATCGCGACCGCCCCTGCCTGGATCGCCGTGGCATTGCAGAAGACATACGCAAAGGCCAGAAGCCGCCCGTAGGTCCCTCGCAAGATCTCGTACTGCGCGCCGCTGGCATTGAACCTGGACCCAAGCTCTGCAAAGACCAATGCGCCGCACAGCGCCATGACCCCTGCCACCGCCCAGGCGATCAGCGCCAGCGTTCCATCCCCCGTCGCGCGCACCACGCTCCCGGGCGAGAAAAAGATGCCGACGCCGATGATCGCGCCGATGACGATGCACGACGCGTCGAAGGTGCCAAGTACCCGCTTTGGTGCATGTCCACCATCGTCACCACCCCTCCCGGTTGTACCTGGGCCGCCCGCACTTCCCCCACCACCCACGTGTTGACCATCGCCTTGAGCTTCGATCATGGCCGACACGATACCCAAAAGCGATGTCGATGAACACTCGCCATGCGTTCATGAAGCATCATCATGGGATGGAAACCGCTCGATCGAGTTCCTGAACCCGCTCGATCACACTAGAGGGACCGTCAAGGGCGCTGGTCCGAGCGTCTGGATGGTCAGCGTGCCGAGCTTGCGACGCGCCAGGTACGCATTGACCTGATCGAGCGTCACCTTGTCGATCTTCTCTGCGATCTCGGTCAGTGACCGCGGCCTGCCATAGATGTGCATGTCCGATGCCAGCGCACTGGCACGGGCGCCGGTCGATTCGCCGCTGAAGACCAGCCTGCTCTTCATCCCCGCCACTGCACGCTGGAACTCATCCGCGGTGATCTGATCCGCCTTCGCGGGTGAATTGATCCTCGCCAGCTCCGCGAGGAGCACGTTGAGCGACTCTTGTGCACGTTCAGGCGTCGTCCCGACATACGCAGTGACCGACCCGAAGTCCCGATCACCGCGATACCCCGCGCTGACCGAATAACACAGCCCGCGCTTCTCGCGCACCTCACTGAAGAGGCGCCCCGACATGCCGCCCGAGAGCACGTTGAGGACGATCTTCTCGAGGATCGAGTCATCCGCGAGCTCGGTCGGTGCATCATGGCACACGATGATCTGGACCTGGTTCGTGTTATCCGTCTCGTGCAGATACCCGCGCACAGGCGCCGAACCCATCGTCGGCAACGTCGTTGAACCTTCCCAGCCCTTCAAAACACCCTGCCATGCAGCGAACATCGCGTCCGCATCGATCGCTCCTGCCATCGCGAGGATCGATCCCCGCGGCTTTGCAGTGCTCTTCCAGTCCTCAAGAAGGTTCTCTGCAGTGAGCGCAGCGAGTCCTTCTGGCGTTCCAAGGCCTGATCGATTGATCGGATCAGGAAGATGACGCTCCCTCGCGCCGAGCATCGCGCGCTGCTGCGGGTCATCTTTCAGTGACGCGATCGCCTGGAGAGCAAGGTCCCGCGTGGGTTCGACGTCATCCGCATCCATCGCGGGTCGAAGGACCATGTCGGCCATCAAGGGCAGTGCATCGATGGCGCGCGACCCCATCATCGTCGACGCGACCCGCATGTAGAACGTTCCGACGTCGGTTGTACGCCCGATACCCAGTCGATCGATCGCATCTGCCTGCTCCCTGCTGTCGCGTCCGCCGACGCCGCGCATGAGGAGCTCTTCCCACATCGTTGATCTTCCACAACGATTGACAGGGTCAAATGCAGAGCCTCCCGGCACCATCCAGCACATCGCGCAGCTCTGCACGCCCTCGATGTGTTCAACGACGAGTGTCATGCCGCAATCGAGATTTCGCCGTGAGATTCCGGGCATCTTGTGACTCCATGTCTTCGTGATCGACCTCTCAAGTGTGCACGCGCAATGCCTCTGGGTCAATGTCGGCGACGTGATCGATCAGCATGAGACATCATCTTTGATGGATGACTTGCGTGCACGGAGCGCGAACACTGTGTATGCTTTGGTCATGATCGATGACAAACCGATCGCACTCGTGAGTGCAGCGACGCAAAAGATGCGCGATGAACTCAAGTTCAGCGAAAGGTTACACCGATAATCATCTCCGTCCGGATGCCTTGCACGTTGGAGTGTTTGGCGCGACCCGGACATGTCTCGTTACGAGGAGTTCCCGTAATGGCGAAGAAAGCTTCCAAGAAGGCTGGCAAGAAGACTGCAAAGAAGGCAGCCAAGAAGAAGGCCCGCAAGTAAGCGGGTGGGTGAGCCTCGTGCTCCCCAGGCCTCGCGCCCGCCACAAATCAAAAGGCAGGCGTCGAAACCCATCACAACTGGAAGATCGCGAGGCCGGCGGGCCTCGCGATCGTTTTCTGACCTTTCACATCCTGTTCATCACGCCCTCAGACGCTCGAAAGCCGCTCTCATGCGTGCCTTGATGCCGCTCAGGCTTGCTCAAGTACCCTCCATGCCGCAATGATCGAGCATGGAAACACGTCCCGGGCACCCTTCAAGCGACTCTGGACCCTTCTCAGGCGCACCTGATGCACCCGGGAAGTACCTTCGCGCCCACTCGCGCGGTGTATTGCGTGCAGGTGACCTTCCAATCCCCGTCAAGTACGTCTTGGACCCTGCAACAGGGTGCCCTGTGGTCCCACTTGCAGCCGATGGGCCCGATGCAATCGACGATTCGCTGGCCGATAGCCTTCCTTTCATGATCCCTGATGAAGGTGAACATGGGCTGCAATTGCTCTGTTCGATCGCCGATCTTGATCCAAGAACGCATGAATCTCCCGATCGGCACCTCATCTACCACGGCCCAAGCAACCAGCGCAGGTGGGGATTGCTTCGCGTCGAGTCCGCCAGGATTGCCAACCGGGTCTTTGATCCCCAGTTCCTCATCGCTCCAAACCCATTGCGAAGTGCAGAACCTGCCCTCTGCAAGCGTGCGAATGGACGCAAGGATGACCTCCTCCAGCTTGCCAAGGCACGCCTAGGTAATGCGCTCGACCGTGCAGTGATGGTCGGCGTCGACCCCCTTGGCATCGACCTTCGAACCACCTTTGGCGTCGGTCGCATCGCCTTTGCGCACACCTCCATGACCGCTCCAGAGGCACAAGACGCCCTCGATCTGCTCCTCACATCGCCGCATAACACGCAGGAGCCTCGTTCATGAACCGCAGGCTCCGCGAAGCACACGCGCACATCGCCTCACACGGCCAGTCGCTCACCATGCCCTCGCTCGATGCGTGTGATGGTGCAGAGGCGATGCTCCACGTCGTTCGCACGAACGCTCGCGCCATCAAACCCGGTGGCTGGCTCCGCCTCATCGGTGCACGTGTCGAAGCGTGGACCGCGCCCGGCAATGGTCCAAGCGGATGGCCCACGCTCGATGAACTCGATGCTGCAACCGGCAACGTCCCATGCGCTGCGATGTCGTTCGATCACCACATGGTGATGTGCAACTCCGCCGCGCTTGAAGGGGCGAAGATCGATGCATCGAGCAGCGCGCCGCCGGGTGGCATCATCGGCCGCACTGCAAGTGGCGTGCCGAACGGACTCTTGCTCGAGACCGCTGCATGGTCTGCATGGTCGTGCGCACCCGAACCAAGCCCTGCCGAACACTCGCATCAGGTCATCGCTGCACTCAACGACCTCGCGCGTCACGGCTTTGTCGAAGTGCACGACATGCTCTCGCAGTCATGGCTTGGTCCGATTCTTGCAGAACTCTCCGATGCAGGGAAGCTGCCGATGCGCGTGTGGCTGTATGCACCGATCGACCAGCTGCGCGGCCTTGCTCCTTCCAAGCCATCGTGGGAACGCCCCGACGTGACGCTCGCAGGGGGCAAGATCTTCGTCGATGGCACGCTCAACAGCCGCACTGCATGGGTCCTTGAGCCTTATCGCGACCCGCAGGACGCCCTTCCAACGGGCAAGATCGTCACGCAGCCAGGCGAGATCCGCGACGCCATCCGGCTCTGTGAATCGCTCGGGATCGGTCTTGCCGCCCACGCGATCGGCGATGCTGCAGTCCGCGCGGTGCTCGATGCAGCAGAGTCGGTCATCGATTCGCACCAGCGCGATGCACGCCGCCTTGCGTCGGGCATCATGAAGGTCAAGGGCGACGATCGCATGTGTGCAACGGCCATCGAAGCACCCGCAGTCCGCATCGAGCATGCAGAGCTCGTTGATGCAGCCGACATCCCGCGCTTTTCTGATCTTGGCGTGGTCGCGAGCGTGCAGCCGTGCCATCTTCTGGCCGATATCGAGGCACTGAGGCGGTATCTCCCCCACCGCCTGGACCGCGTGCTGCCCCTGCGCGAGCTTGCAGACAGTGGAACGTTGCCCGGCCAGGGCCTCTGGTTCGGATCAGACACGCCGATCGTCAGGCCCGATCCATCCGACAGCATCCAGGCTGCAGTGGCTCGCAGGCGCATCGGTATGACGGAGGCAGTGGCCATCGGATGGCACCAGCGCCTCTCCGAAGAGGAAGCGTGGAGAGCGTTCGCTGCGCCATGATTGGACCCGATTGGCCGCAACTGGCTCTGCGACAACTGGCCCCGCGACTGGCCGCCATCGATCGTCACCCGCGGCCAGTCGACCTGATCAACCTGCTCAACCTGTTCATCGGGCTCAATGTGCAGCGACTGCGTGCGCCTCACCACCGCCGTGCGGTGCAGGTGATGCAGGGTCCTTCTTCTTGGGCGGCCGGATCCATTCACCCAGCGTCTGGAAGATCACGTAGAGCGCCGGGACAAAGAGCAGACCCAGGATGGTGTTGCCCACCATGCCGCCGAAGACTGCAGTTCCCAGAACGCGGCGGCTCGATGCACCAGCGCCCGTGGCGTTCAAGAGCGGCACCACGCCCAGGATGAACGCCAGAGAGGTCATGATGATCGGGCGAAAACGGACCTTGGCTGCTTCGATCGCCGATTCACGGATCGGCATGCCCTTGGCACGGTTCTCTCGTGCAAACTCGACGATGAGAATCGCGTTCTTGGCGCCCAGCCCGACCAGCAGCACCAGCCCGATCTGGGTGAACACGTTGTTATCCATCCCGCGGAAGTCGAGCGCCAGCATGGCGCCGATGATGACCAGCGGGATCGACACGACGACCGGGATCGGCGTGATGAAGCTTTCGTATTGCGCGGCGAGGATCAGGTAGACCAGGACGATCGCGAGCGTGAAGACGATCGCGGCCTGGTTACCCGTCCGTGCTTCCTGGAACGACAGGCTCGACCATTCAAACCCCATGCCAAGCGGCAGGGAGTTCTGTGCAGCTGCACGCATGGTCGCCATCGCCTCGCCCGACGAGACGCCCGGCATCGGGATGCCAAAGACCGTCGCGGTCGGGTACATGTTGTACCGCTGCACGCGGTCCGCGCCGACAGTGTCGCGCACGGTCATGAGCGTGCCGAGCGGGATCATCTCGCCGCCGCGCGTCCTGACCTCCAGCTTGGTGATGTCCTGCGGCACGAGGCGGAACTTGCTGTCTGCCTGCAGATTCACCTGCCACGTCCGGTCAAAGCTGTTGAAGTCGTTGACGTACGCAGAGCCGAGGTACGTCTGGAGCGTGTCGAAGACCGACTGGAGGGGGATATCGAGCTTCAGGACCTTCTCACGATCAATATCAAGGAAGAGCTGCGGCACACCCGAGCGGTACGACGTGAACGCGTACGCGACCTTGGCGGGCTGCTGGCCCATCGATGCAGCGATCACGTCCTGCGCAGCCTGCTCGACCGCGCCACGGCCCAGCGATGCACGGTCTTGGATGCGCATGTCGATTGCAGAGGCGTTGCCAAGGCCGGGAATTGCAGGGAGCGAGAAGACCAGGAACTGGGAATCCTGGATCGGCTGCACCTTCTGGTTGATGTCGGCCATGATCTCGTTGACGCCACGGCCACTCTTGGCACGCTCATCCCAGGGCTTGAGCACGATCCACGCGTTGGCGTAGTTACCCGACTGACCGTCGATGACTGAGAAGCCCGAGAGCGAGACGACGTCCTCGACGCCTTCGACCTTCTGCACGATCTCTGAAACACGGTCGATCACTGCCTTGGAACGCTCGAGCGAACCGCCGTCGGGAAGCTGTGCAGCGACGACGACAAAGCCCAGGTCCTCATCAGGCACGAAGCCGGTCGGGACCTGCGTGAAGACATAGCTGGTCAGAACCACCACCGCCGCAAATGGGATGATCATGAGCGCCGCAACACGAACCGTGCCACGGATGATCCACGTGTAGACCGTCGTGATAGCGTCGAAGATCCGATTGAACACCGAACCAAACCACACAAACGGGCGGAAGAGGATGAACGCCTTCTTCTTTTCGCCGGGGGTGTGGGCGATCAGCATGAGTGCGCACAACGCGGGGCTGAGGGTCAGCGCACACACTGCAGAGAGCGCGGTTGAGGAGGCGATCGTCAGTGCGAACTGGCGGTACATCTCGCCCGTGATGCCCGGGAGGGCTGCAGCAGGAATGAAAACGCTCATGAGTACGAGCGTGATCGCGATGACCGCTCCCGAGATCTCGGACATGGCCTTGACCGTCGCCTCCCGTGCGGAGAGGTGGAACTCGGTCATGTTTCGCTCGACGTTCTCGACCACGACGATCGCGTCGTCGACAACGATGCCGATCGCAAGGACCATGCCGAACATCGTCAGCATGTTGATCGAGAACCCGAGCATGGCCATGAACAAGAGGGCACCGATCAATGAGACCGGGATGGTCAAGGCAGGGATCAGGGTCGTCCGGAACGACTGGAGGAAGAGGAGCACGACGATGAAGACCAGGACGAACGCTTCGATGAGCGTCTTGAAGACCTCATCCATCGAGGCTCGGATGAACATCGAGGAGTCATAGAAGAACTTGGCCTCGACACCGTCGGGGAGAAGCCCGCCATCCGCGCCGATCAGTTCCTGAAGCTTGGCGGAGACTGCATCCGTCAGGTCGACAAGGTTCGCGCCGGGAAGCTGGTAGACGACAAGCACCGCGTTGGGCTGGCCGTTGAAGTTCGCGAGCGTCGAGTAATCCCTTGAACCAAGCTCGATCCTTGAAAGATCCTTCAGGCGGACGACCGCCTGGCCTTCAGTCTTGACGATGATGTCCGCAAATTGTTCGGGCTCGACGAGCCGGCCAAGCGTCGTGATGTTCAGTTCAAGCTCGGTGCCCGTCGGTGCAGGGGGCGCACCGATCTTGCCTGCAGCCACCTGCACGTTCTGCTCGCGAATCGCTGCGGAGACGTCGTTAACCGTCACGCCGCGCGCCTTGAGACGCTCGGGATCGAGCCAGATCCGCATCCCGTAGTCCTTGGCGGGCATGATGTTGATCGCGCCGACGCCGTAGATTCGCGAAAATTCGTCCTTCCACCGCGTCGTCAGGTAGTTCGAAAGGAAAAGGTCGTCATACAGCGGCTTGCCATCGGGCCCCGAACGCGACGACAGCGAGATAACCCCCGCAAGACTCGTCGACTGCTTGCGCGTCGTCACGCCCTGACGACGGACCTCCTCAGGAAGCCGCGTCAGCGCGATCGACACGCGGTTCTGGACAAGAACCGCGGCCATGTCGATGTCCGTTCCAACCTCGAACGAGATATCAAGGCCGTACCGACCGTCCGACGAGGTCGACGACATGTAGATCATGCGTTCGACGCCGTTCACCTCCTGCTCAAGCGGCGCGGCGATGGTGTCCGCGATCGTCTGTGCAGTGGCGCCGGGATAGACCGCCTCGACCCTGACGATTGGCGGCGCAAGTTCCGGATACTGGGCCACCGGAAGCTGGAAGTACGCCACCCCGCCAAGGAGCACAATCAGGATCGAGATCACGCCTGCAAGGACAGGGCGATCAATGAAAAGCTTACTGAACATGCATGGATTCCGGGGCCGCACGGGCCGGCCAGGGTCATTCAACTCTTTGCTGGACGCATCAACGTCGTATCAGTCACATCAAGACGACCACAACAGGATCAAAAGCTCATACCGATCGAGAGCGTTCCGACCGGAACGTCTCTCAACTCCCCGTTGCGGGAGCCACGGGCGCGGCCCCTGCTGCGGGTGCAGTCACGGGCTTGACCTCGATGCCCGGACGTGCACGCTGAATCCCGTTCACGATGACTCGCGTAGACGCAGTCAGACGCGGCGCGGGTGCAGGCTGCCCGGGGATCACCTCACCCTGGTCTTCCACGACCGGCAGCATCCGGTTGTACACCGTGCCATCAATCTTCACCGCGATGCGCTCGACCTTGTTCTCGCCGTTCACCGTCAGGATGTACCGCCCTGCCTGGTCCTGCAGCACCGCGATCTGCGGGATCAGCGTCGCATCCTTCATCCCCCACTGCGGCTGCACACGCACGAACGATCCCGGCAGGATCACGCCCTGGGCGTTGTCGAAAATCGCTTCGATCTTCACCGTGCCCGTCCTGGGGTTCACCGTGTTGTCCGCCGAATGGAACGTGCCGCTGTGCGGAAAACCCTGGTCGTTGGACTGTGCAAGCTTCACTTCAAGCCCTTCGCGACCATCCTCGCCCGGCCTGCGGTTCTGGTGCGTCGAAAGCAGACGCTGGACTGTCCGCTCATCGATCTCATACGTCGCGTACACCTTCGAATCGTCGATCACCTGCGCCAGGAGCGTCGGATCCGACGCACCAACCAGGTCGCCGACCTCGACATCAACAAACCCGACGCGGCCATCGATCGGCGACCGAACCTGCGAGAACTCAAGGTTCAGTTCCGCGGACGTCAGCCTCGCCTTGGCAAGTTCAAGCTCCGCGGATGCACCATCGCGCTGCGCCTGTGCACGGTCGACCTCAAGCTGCGCCACCGCGCTCGATGCACTGGCCTGCGTCACGCGCTCAAGCGTGATCTCCGCAAGCTTGAGATCCGACTGACGTGCACTGACCTCTGCCTGTGCCTGCCTGACCTCCGCATCAAACGTGCGCGGATCGATCACAAAAAGGAGCTCACCTGCCTTCACGCGCCGGCCGTTATCAACCAGCTTTTTCTCGATGAAACCACGCACCCGTGCACGGATCTCAACCGAATTGACGCCTCGCGTCGACGCGGTGAACTCGATCGTGTCGGGCACCTGCTGCTGGAGCGGGGTTGCGACGGTCACTTCCGGCGGCGGCGGCGGCGCGAACGCTGCAGGGGGACGCTTGCACCCCGCGAGCATCGCCATCGAGAACGCACCGACCACAAGACGGAGCATCACGCGAGTTTCCATGCGATCATCCTTCCTGATGCCCATCGCGGAATATCTCCCCGCGTCGAGCCCATTTGAATCGTGTTCAGTGTCTTCCCGCACGAACGCAGCGCACGTTCTGGCCGCGACCTGATCATATAGATGATCATCGATATAATCATCTCGCCCAGCCGACCGTTCTTTCCTCAGATCGCTGCTACACACCCCGGCTTGCAACCCCGAATCATTGGCCTCATGCGGCTTCCAGACCTGCATACGCGTGCAACTTCCCGGTTCGCACGAATGTACGTTGTTTCAATCCGTAAACACGTCGTTTCAAACGACCACTCCCCTGCCTCTTGGTACTATGTACGCATGAAGAATCACTTCACGCTGAGCCCGCTTCGCCACGCTTCACTCCTCGCCATCACTGCAGGTCTCTGCCTCGTCTCTGCATGCGGCGAGCAGCCCACAACACCCACCTCAACCAACTCTTCCACCGCTTCACCATCTGGCTCTTCGTCGGGTTCTTCTTCGGGCTCAACCTCCATCTCGCCAAGTAACAGCACGACGCCTGCACCTGCAGCTCCGCAAAGCTCCACCATCGCTGCGGGTCCAGTCACGATCAAGGTTCCCGACGGCTGGACGCAGGTCCCGCCTTCCAATCCCATGCGCCTTGCAGAGCTCACCGTTCCTGATGAATCCGGTGATGCCTCGAAGACCTGTCTCACCACGATCTCGATCGCAGGCGGCGACATCGCCTCCAACATCGCGCGCTGGGGAGGTCAGATCAAGGACGCATCCGGCCAGCCCGCCAAAAGCGAGCCAACCGTCCGCGAGATCGGCGGCTTCAAGGTCCACCTTGTCGAGATGCACGGCACCTACCAGGGCATGTCCGACCCTGCACCGCTCCCCGACTGGACCATCCGCGGCGCGATCATCGAAACCGGCGATCAGATGGTCTTCATCAAGTCGACCGGTCCCAAGAGCACCATGGAGAAGATCATGCCAGGTTGGAACGCGCTCGTCGATTCGATCAGCAAGAAGTAATCGCCTTCCACAGTTCGATCGCACGCTCCCTCGCGACATCGCCATGTCCACGACATCACCCGCCTACATCGCCGCACGCAAGCTCTACGACCAGGGCAAGCTCGAAGATGCACGCCAGTCGCTCCAGCGTGCACTCCAGCGCTCACCCTCGGATCCTGATCTCAACCTCCTCATGGGCGGCGTGCTTGTCGAAGTCGGCCAGCCCGAAAGCGCGGTCTACTTCCTTGAGCGTGCTGCAGCTGCTTCGCCATCGAGCGCCACCGTCCGTGCAGTGCTTGGCGAGGCCTGCATGTATTCCGGCAAGCTCGATGCAGCGATCAAGGCGCTCGAAGCAGCGATCTCGCTCGACCCCACGCTCTATTCGCCCCGCATCAACCTCGGCAACATCTTCATCAAGAAGGGCCGAATCGACGACGCAGAGCGATACCTGCGCCAGGCTGCAGACCTCCGTCCTGATCGTTTCGAAGCAGCCAACAACCTTGCTCTTTTGCTTCTTGATTCGGGCCGTGCAGGCACTGCCGCAACCTATATCCGTGAGAAGCTGACTGCGCGCCCGGGCGATCCGACCATAAGCCGCTGCCTGGCCAACATCCTCAATTACGTCGATGAGCTCCACGCAGGTGAACGTGTCACGGTCCACAAGACCTTCGGCGATGCGCTGATCCGCGCTGCACTTGACGCCAACCCACCGCTTCCCGCGCTGCAGCCCGCGCCAACCACTGCCACCGCTTCCTCCCGCAAGCTCCGCATCGCGTATATGTCCCCCGACTTCCGCGAGCACTCGGTCGCGTACTTCATCGAACCGATCCTGAAGCACCACGATCGCGCCCGCTTTGAACTCTTCGGCTACGCCAGCGTCGCGACGCCCGACGACCGCACCCGTCGTTTCGCAACGATGTTCGACACTTGGCGAGACATTGCCCGCGTTAACGACGTCGCTGCAGTGCGCCAGATGCGTGCGGATGGCATCGACATCCTCATCGACCTTGCAGGTCTCACCAACAACCACCGCCTGGGCGTTCTTGCACTCGGTGGTGCACCGATCCAGATGACCTACTGCGGTTACCCCGCAACGACGGGGCTCTCGACCGTCGATTACCGCATCGTCGACGAAGTCACGGACCCCGTCGGCACCGAAAAGGATGTCGTCGAGAAGCTTCTCCGCATCCCAGGCCCCGGCAGTTTCAGTTGCTATGCACCACCACAGGATCTGCCTGCGCCGCAATCGCTCGACGCTCCTGCTCCGATCACCTTCGGCTCGTTCAACGTTCTCTCGAAGGTCACGCCTTCGGTTGTCGCGACGTGGGCCCAGCTTCTCACCGCGGTTCCCGAATCCCGCGTGCTTCTCAAGGCACGCTCGTTCTCCGAATCGACCGTGCGAGAGCGGTACGCAGCGGAGTTTGCCAAGCACGGCATCGACCTGAGCCGCGTCGAGCTCCTCGGCCCGCTGCCTTCAGTCGCAGAGCACCTTGCACTCTACGGCCGAATCTCCGTCGCGCTCGACCCATTCCCCTACAACGGCACGACAACGACATACGAAGCACTGGCGATGGGCGTGCCGGTCATCACGCTTTCAGGGAGTTCACATGCAGGTCGTGTCGGCGCAAGCATTCTCTCTGCACTCGGCGAGCAATCACTGATCGCACAAACCACGGGTGACTACATCAAGATCGCTGCAGGGCTCGCTCGCGACCGCTCGCGACTTGCGATTTACCGCACGTCGCTCCGCCAGCGACTTTTCGCCTCACCGCTCTGCGATGCAGCGGGGTTCACGGCAAGGTTTGAACGTGCGATCACCAGCGTCCTTTGACAGAACGCAGGTGCATCGCACAATATCAGCAAATGACGAAGCAAACCGCACGAAAAGGCCTGATCAACCATCGCGGCGATGGTTGCCCTTGCCCTTGTCGCGTGCCTTGCTCTTCTGGCTTCGACGCTGGCCGCCGCTCATCTTGCGAGAATCAAAGTCCTTGAACCCTGCACCGCCGCCGCCGCCAAGACCGCCTCCGACAAACGGCCCGGGCTTCTTGGCCTTGCCTGCAGCCCTGCCCTCTGCATCCGCGATTACGCACTCCATCTGGCGCTTCGCAAGATCGACCGCAACCACGCGGATCTTCACTGCATCACCCATGTTGAAGCTGCGCCCCGACCGCTGGTCGACCAGTGCACCGGTGCGCTGATCGATCACCCAGAACGGCTGAAGATTCTCGCGCGTCACGTCGCCGGGAATGTCTTCCTTCTTCACAAAGCCGTCCGCGAGATACTTGTCGAGCTGGATGAACAACCCGCGCGGGCTCACGTTCGTCACGACGCCCGGGAAGACCTCGCCGATGTGCTTCTCAAGAAGCTGAAGAACCAGGAAGCTCCGGAGGCTGCGTTCTGCTTCCTCTGCGTTCTTTTCCTGCCGCGAAGCATGCTTGCCGATCTCGGAGAGTTCCATCTCTGATGGGCACATCCGACTGTCGCGCAGCTTCGCGCCAAGGCGCGAAGCCTCGCCGTCATCCTTCGGGCGGTTGGTACCGTTGTCGGTCTGCGCGAGATACTCCGCAAGTGCACGGTGGACCGTCAGGTCCGCGTAGCGACGGATCGGGCTTGTGAAGTGCGCGTACGCCTCGCTCGCGAGTGCGAAGTGCCCGATGATCGCGGGCGAATACTCCGCCTTGGTCAGCGTCCGCAGGACCGCCATGTGGACAGCTCTTGCCGCGGGGGTCCCGCGTGTCGCGTTCACCAGGCCCTGAAGTTCCTCGCGCGTCGGGTTCTTGGGAATCTTGAACCCCGCCACCATCGCCGCCTTGCGAAGACCTTCTGCCTCGCCCGGCGTCGGCTCGGGGTGCGTACGCCTCAGGAGCGGTACGCTCAGCTTCTCAAAGAGTCGCGCCAGCACCTCGTTGGCCTCGACCATGAACATCTCGATCAACGTGTGCGTGAACGCGTCGTCCTCGCGCTCCGCGTCCACCACATGGCCCTGCTCGTCGTAGATCAGAACAACGTCGGGAAGCTCGAGCGTGATCATGCCCTGCTTCAGACGACGTGCCTGGATCGCACGCGCGAGCTGGTTCATTTCTTTGAGATTGTCCAGCAGCTCATCGGTGTACTTCGGCGGCGTCTTGGCGTGGCGACGCGCCTCATCAATGTCGCCATCGATCAGCGCCTGCGCTTCGAGATATGTCAGGCGCTTGGCCGACTTGATCAACGAGCTTCCCACGCCCTCCGCGATCACGCGGCCATCGCGGTCGTAGCGAATGAACGCAGTCTTGCAGAAACGGTAAACGCCCTCCTGCAGCGAGCAGATGCCGTTCGAAAGCACCTCGGGGAGCATCGGGATCACAAGCCGCGGGAGGTACACCGAGTTGGCGCGCTCCTTGGCTTCAAGATCCAGCGGCGAATCAGGCGGAATGAAGTGCGCAACGTCCGCGATGTGGATCGCAAGATCCCAGCCGCGCTCCGTCTTCTTGAGGCAGATCGCGTCGTCGTAGTCTTTCGCGTCGGGCGGGTCGATCGTGATGACAAAGTCGCCCGTGAGATCCGAACGGATCGGAAGCGCGGAGATTCCCTCTGCCTTGTACCGCTCCATCTGGATGTCGTACTCGGCTGCAGCCTGGCGTGCCTGCTCGACACATTCCACCGGGAACTCGCCCGGCAGGCCGAACGCGGCGATCACTGCTGCAGTCTCGACGTCGGGCCGACCTGCCTCGCCGAGCACCTTGGTGATGACGCCCTCCGCAAGTGCAGTGGTCCCGCCTTCACCTGCTTCGGGGAAGACGGTGATGTCGACGATGACCTTCATCCCCTCGCGCGCGTTCTTGCTCTCTGCATCGCGCACCACGATCGGATCAGTGATCTGCCGACCATCGGGATAGACAAGCCACTGCCCGCCGCGCCTGGTCAGTTCACCGCTGAAGCTCGTGCGTTTGCGAACGATGACGTCGATGATCCTGCCCGAATAGCGGTTGTCGCGGCGATCTCGCAGGATCTGGATCTTCACCGTATCGCCCGAGAGCGCGTCTGCGGTGTCTTCTGCAGCGATGAATACCGAACCCTCGCGATAGGCTGTCAATGGCTCGACAAACCCGAACCCGCGCTGGTTCTTGCGGAAGATGCCGTCGATCATCCCGCTTGACGAGGAGAACGAGGGCAGCACCACGTGCCCGCCCTGCGAAACCTCGATCAGCTTCTCGATCGAAAGCTGGTCGATCTCACGTGCAAAGGCATCGCGATCCGCGTCAACGATGCGAAGGTCGACCGCGAGCGTCTCCACGCGGGAAGGGATGTACCCCTCGTGCGTCAGGTGCTCGAGCAGGCGCCTCTTGAAACGATACGAATTGGTCTGGGGAGTGGTCAGAGTGATGTTTCCGTGATCAGAAGTCTTGTTGATGTGTTGCTTTGTCTGTGAATCCGCGACTGTGCGCGGAATGTGTGTAAAAACATACAGAACCGTGATGAGAACCGCCTCCCTTTCATAGGGACCTTGCGGCTCATCTTCCGCCTCCACGCTCTGTGCGGGAGACACTGTTCACGGATTCTGAAAGAGATTTCAGTGTTCGCCCAGCGACGCTGCGTACGTCCCGAACGACTCCGTGAACGGGCGGAACTCGAGGCCCAGATCGGTGCGGGCCTTTTCCATCGACGCAGTCGCGTCTTCCATGCCCATCTTCGCCATTCCCTCATCAAAGGGAAGAGCCCAGCCAAGCCCGATGGCCTTGGCGCCCTTGGCCTGGAGTGCAGCAAGATCGCCCGGGATACCCCACGCGACCATGTTCTTCTTCGCACCCGGCACGCCATCGCGGATCGTCAGAAGCATCTGCGGCCACGAGAGCGTCTCAGACCCGACAAGGTTGTAGATCTCGCCGACCGTTTCGCGCCTGGTCATCGCAGAGACAAACGCTGCAGCGACATCCTCGACCGCCACCGGCGCGATCACCGGCTCGATCTCTGGTGCAGTTCCGCCCGGGCATGTCGGGTGCTCTTCACGACGGGTAAAGAAGGGCAGGAAGAACCAGGGCTGGGTCTTGCCGGTCGCCCAGCCCACTGCAGTCTGGATGAACTCGCCGCCCGCGCCGTGGATCATCGAAGGACGGAAGATCGTCCAGTCGAGCCCGCTCTTGCGGACGATCTGCTCTGCATCCCACTTGGTCCGGCGGTACTCGGTGTTCCCATCATGCCCGACGCCAAGTGCAGACATCTGGAGGAACCGGTTGCACCCTGCATTGCGCGCTGCTGCGACAAGGGCCTCGGTCGTGCGCACATGGGCCTTCACGAACTTCGAACCTGCCGTCTCGCGGATGATCCCGATCAGGTGGATGCACGCCTGTGCACCCTGGAGAAGCTCGCCTGCGACCGCCGAATCCGCTGCATCGCCAGCCACGATCGTCACGCGCGGGTCACCCGAGGGGAGCTTGTCACGTGCCGAGTTCCGGTCGCGGACGAGCGCACGGACGTGGTACCCCCTGGAGAGCAGGTGCGTGACAACCTGACGCCCCACAAACCCTGCTGCACCGGTCACCGCGACGGTCTTGATGGAATTCACGTGGTCGAACCTCATGCTCTGGCTTCTTGCATGCAGGGCGATTGACGCGCCTGCAAGCGGCGATGGTAGCATCTGGAGCATGGCGCTGCGGATCGAGGGTATCGAGGTGGTGTACGGGCCGGGAAGCACGGCCCGCAAGGTCCTCCACGGGGTTACAACGACCTTCGAACCCGGCCAGGTCACTGCCATCGTCGGCCCCAACGGTGCAGGCAAGAGCACGCTGATCCGCGTCGCGCTGGGCCTGCTTGCTCCGCGTTCGGGGCGTGTCACCCTTGACGGGACTGATGTTGCGACCCTGCGTGGTCACCAGCGTGCGCGCAGGTTGGTCTATGTGCCGCAGCGTTCGGATGCTGCGTTTGCCTACCGAGTACGGGACCTGATCGGAATGGGGAGGTACGCAGCGGGTGAGGCCTCGACCGGAGAGGGAGAAGCAGCGATCACGCGTGCCCTGGCACAGGTCGAACTCGCGGACCGTGCCAACGACTCGTATGGCCAGCTCTCCGCGGGTCAGCAGCAGCGCGTGACGCTGGCACGTGCGCTGGTCCAGATCGAACTGGGGCTTGCAGCGGCAAAACCCAGAGAGACCGTCGCGCTTCTTGCGGATGAACCGATTTCGGCGATGGATCCCCGGCACGGGCTTTCTGCACTTGGTCTTTTCAGGAACATCGCCCGTGCAGGGGCTGCCGTCGTTGTGATCCTGCACGATCTGACGCTCGCGAGCAGGATCGCGGACCACGCAGTGGTCATGTCGCACGACGGCCACATCGCGTTTGATGGCGCAGCATCGACCACGCTGACTGCAGAGAAGCTCGGACCGGTGATGGGTCTTGAACTGGCGACAGTGCAGCTTCCTGGCGGCGGGGTTCTGATCGGCCCCGCGCAACCGATCCTTCCCGGCTGATACCATACCCCCGTGAGCCAACAGCAGATCATCCAGCTCATCATCATCGCGCTTGTCGCGGGCAGCTCGACCCTGGGATGGGTCTTTCGCAAGCTCAAGGAGCATGCGGACAAGCGTGCACGCGAGCAGGCAGGCGAGCGCCGCAAGCTTGAATCACTGCGCACCGGCCGCGAGATGAGCGAAGAGTCTGCGTCGATGGGGTCGATGAGTGGCCCTTCGCCAATCCAGATTTCGCAGCAGTCGAGCCAGCAGACAAATCCGCAGGCCAGCGAGATCGCGGAGCGTCGCAAGCGTCAGCTTGAAGAACTTCGCAAGCGTCAGCTCGCACGGACGCAGCGCAATGACGAGGGCGGCGGCGGGTCGGTCATATTGCCTCCGCAGCAGACGACCAGTCGCTCTGCACCGCGTCCGATGCCGACTTCGATTCCAGGCTCGACCGGTACGACGGTCCCGACGCAGCAGCAGAGCCGTGGCGGACGCCAGCAGCGCCAGCGTGATCGCGGCGGGCAGCGCGGCCCTGCACCGACGGCGCCTCCGCAGCAACAGCAGCGTCCACAGAATCGCCAGCAGCAGCGCGCACCACAGCCGCAGCGGGATATCCCGCAGCGCAGCGACGTTCCGAACCGTGCAGCCGCACTCCAGCGTGGCGAAGAGGGTGCCCAGCATATGGGCGCGGGTCTCAACCCCGCGAACGCGTCGATCGAGTCAGTGATGGCTGAAATGGATGCACGTCGCGGCCAGCGCAACGCAGCGCTCGGCGGTCAGCCGATCACGCCCGAAGACTGGCGGCGCGCGATCGTGATGAACGAGATTCTCTCGACACCGATGTCGCTGCGCGAACCTGAATAACTCGATATGTGCTCAGTTGAGCCTGCACCGATCCTGCAGATGGCCGGATCAGGCTGCTTCGCGCTGATCATCACCGCGGAAACGCTCCTGCCAGCGGCTGGGGCGAACATGCGCGGGCGCGTCTGCAGATTCTGACCAATCCTCTGCACGGAGGAGGTTCAGCTCGCTGGGCTGGGTCTTGCGATAGCCGAGCAGACGGATAACCTCAAGAACGTCGGTCCAGGTCGGGAACGTCTTGTTGTTGCCCTTCTTGAACTCGTCGATGGCGATGACGAACAGGAACTGCTCGGGCGTCAGCTCGCCTTCCTCTGCAGAACGCTGGAAATCAGAGAGTCGACGACCGGGGCCGCGGCGGCGCTCAAGACCCGAGAGGGCGTCGTCGCCTGCTTCACGGGCGGCCAGTTCGCGGCGGTCGGGGACCGTTCGGCGATCAACGATGGAGCCATCGGGCAGCCGAGGGGTATCGGACGACGAAGGTGCTGCATCGCCCGCGTTCCCATGAACGGTGTGTGCACGCTGATCGGTGGCTCGACGGTCGCTGGACGTGTGCTTGTGGCCGGTCATGGGTGGTTCCGGGGGGCCCGAGAACCACGACCAACCTCGTGACGCGGGAGTCCCATGGGTGGGACCCCGGCCGGTTCAGCACCGGATCAGAAGTCGTCGTCCTCGTCCGAGTCGTCTTCTTCGTCCGATTCTTCCTCGTCGTCCACTTCCTCGTCATCGTCCTCGAGGAAATCCTCGTCGTCGTCCTCAAACTCGTCGTCATCCTCAAATTCGTCGTCTGAGAACTCATCCTCATCGACGTCTTCATCCTCATCGTCGTCGTCGTAGCCCATCACGGGCGTTTCGAGACCTTCGCCGGGGATGAGCCAGGCGGGCATGGGTTCCTTCGACTCGGTCAGCGGTTCCAGGACCGCAACGCCTGATTCCACATACTCGTGCTGCTGATTTGAAGTGGTCATCGGTTCACCCTTGTTCCTTAAGCACTGCCTGCTGCACCCACCCACGTCCCGATACCGACTGCAAAGACCGACATCGGACAATCGATTCAACCCAATCGCAGTCGCCCACCAATCAAGCGACGTGCACGCCGATCCAACGCTCCTCGTTCTCACCGGGCACGAGGCCGGGAGTCGAGGTCTTCATCGGGATGGTTTCTGGTATCGACCGGTACTCCCTCATGAGAGGTACCTGAAGCCACCAGCCATCGCCCGATTGTTACCCGCCCAAACCCGGCGTCCACTGTCCACCGGGGCTTTCATTCCCCTTCGGGAAGTACCCGCCTCGGACCGGCGGGGTTGCCAAAACGGCGGTAAAGTAACGGCCCCGTGCGCCATGTCAAACGCATGGGGTGAAACTTTCCCGGGGGCCAGTGCCCGCCCGCATACGCTGGACCGGTGCACCTGGCCGTTGATCGTTCGTTCAAGAAGCACACTTCCCCATGGATTCAACCGCATTTGATCCCCGAGCGCCCGTCGAGTTTCGACCACACCTGGGCGCCGCGGCACTCATCCTTCCCGGCCTTGGCCACATCGCCAACGGGCAGGTGAAGCGAGGGATCTACATCGGCATCGGGGTCCTCGGACTTTTCTTCAGCGGGATCTTCGTGGGCGGAATCGACGTCGTTGATAAGCAGGAAGACCGCCTGTGGTTCATGGCACAGGGCTTGGTCGGGCCGATCGCCTTTGGCGTCGATTACGTTCACCAGAACCATTTCAAGGTCCTAGATGTCGGCGGAAGATCACGCACACCGGTCGGAAGAACCGCGCTCCCGGGCGAGATCCGTGACCCTGCAGCAAAGTTCTTCGAGCTTCTCCCGCCCAAGCGCTCTCCGATCGCCAACGGGGTTCCAACGGAGCCTCCGCCGAACATGAAGTCGCTGGCGAAGGTCAATGAGCTCGGGACCCTCTTTTGTGCAGTGGCGGGGATGATGAACCTGATCGTCGCGATCGACGCGATGTTCCCGCGCGGACGTCGCCGCGAAGGAGACGTGGCATGATCGGTTCCTCGCTCCTCAACGCGTCGTTCCTGGCAAGCCCCGCGGTGCTTTCGGTCTGGCGTCCGTTCATCGATCCGATCGATGCGCACCGGACGTGGTTCATGCTCCTGATCCCGATGGCGTTTTTCATCTCGATGGTCTACAAGGCGGTTCGCCTTCCAGACCTTGCGAGCTACTGGCGCCAGGTGATCGTCATGACGGTCCAGATCATCCTGGGCATCATCGCGCTGGGTGCAGTGATCTTCGTGTTCATCCAGTACATAGCGCCGCTGATCATCCCGATCCGGGATTGATTGAACGTTCACGACGCGAGGCACAAGCTGCGCCTGCACACACGCTGCATCAATGCTCGGAAACGCCTGCAGCAGCCGCGGACTGGCGTGCCTGCGCAAACAGCGCCAGGAACTCAGCATCAGATGCCGACGAAGGCACGAGCCCGCGCTGGATGATCGAGGCCGACGTGCACTCCGCGTACGGGTTCAATGCATCGATGATGACCGGCGTACGACCGGGGACCGCAGGGAAGGGCGTGATGGTCACGCGGCTTCCCGGCGGTCCCACGAAGTAGAACTGATCCATTGTGGCGGTTGAACGCACGAAGAAGGTCGTGCCGTCCGCACCACCGACGACTCTCCGGGTTTTGACGACCGGCCGGGTGCCGATGATCCACGCCCATGCGACGCCGAGAGAAACTGCTGCAGTTCCGCCGACGTTCAGGTTCGTAAATCCGCCCGCCCTGGTCGATGATCCATCCGATACCGCCTGGACTCGCGTTATCTCCGCGTGCGTATCGGAGGAATCGAGCGGCTGAACAAATGCACGCATCGATCCGCCGGGCGTCGGCGCTGAGAGAACCTTAAACGGAGGGAGCGGAAGATCCTGCGGAGGGGTCATCGACGCCTTTCAGGGTTATGGAACGGGCAGTGCGGCAAGACCTGCCTGGCGCGACGCATCGGCGATGGCCCGTGCGAAGTTATCCCAGGTGTTGCCGGTACCAACCGTCGCTGCAGTCACCCACGAGCCGGTGTTGGTCGTGGTGTTGTAAACATATACCGCGTAGGGCGTTGTCTGGTTGATCTGAACTGTCGTACTTCCGCTCGTATCGGTTCCCGTGAGGGTCACTGCATCGGTCGGGCTTGAACCCGACGGGAAGAAGAGCCCGAAGCGGTGGTACTCGGTGCCGTCGCGCTCCGCGATCTGGCAGATGAACGTGGTGCCATCTGCAGCACCGATGACACGCGTGGTCTTGACGATCGGACGCTCGCCGGTGAGATAGATCCAGCCGGTACCGATCGTCACGCTGATCATCGCGACCTGGTACGCGTCGGGATCGACCGGGATTGCAAAGCCAGTGGGAGCCGCGGATGCAGGGCTGAAGGGCGCGAGCGACTGTGCACGACCTGCGTGAACTGCAGCGAAATCGCCCTGGTACGTCACCTGCCGTGCATCGACCGGAGGCCGGACATTGGTCGAGAGATTCGGCGGGAAGGGCGAGACCATCGCGTAATACACCTTGGCCGGATTCGTGTTGGGCGGAATCGGCTGGTGAACAAGCTTGAGAACGGGCGATGGCACCGCATTGCTGGTCAGGGGCGCGCTGGTCGGCATCGCTGCCATTGAGGTCGGGCCGGGCTCATATGGACCCGCATCGACACACGGACCGCTTACATAAAAGGGCTTGGTGGTGTGCGAGGCACACCCGGTCAGGGCGAGCAGGCCCATGACTGCAATTGAACGAACCACGAAATTCTTCACGCAAACCTCCACGGTTGATGTTCCCGACGAAGGAGGCGAGCCCTGTACAAGAGGGCGGCCGACTCCGACGCGAGGACCACGGACGCCAGTACAGGCACCGGGTTGAAGTATGTATCGGCAAACCGCATCGCGACCCAAGCGCCAAGCAGAAGAACTGTGATTGCAGCCCCCAGCATCAGGACCCGGAGGAGTAGCTTTCGGGCAAAGAAGGTCCCGATGAATACACCTGAAATCGCACCGAGTGCAGACCAGGTGACGTCTGCGGTCGCGACCAAGGGCCAGATAAACCAGTCGCCCTGCGAAATGCTCACGCCTTGGAGGAGCGAGGCGATCGCCGCTGCGTGAATCTCCATCCCCGCGGCGGTGCGGTTGCCCGCCATTTCAAACATCTCTGACGGAATATCCCGGAAACCGATCACGACGATCTTTCCGCCGAGGCGTTCGGCAAGAAGTTTGTCGTCAAGATTCAGCGCATCCGCAAGGTCCACATCGTGTTCACGGAGATGAGCCTCGGATGGCATCCTGACTTCAAAGATCGGGATAATCGCGCCGGGCAGGATGCCGAAGCCTGCATCTTCGGGCTTCACACTCGCTGCACTGAGGTACGTGACATGCTCAACTCCCTGCAGCTTTCCAGGCCCCACGCCGCCCGCCACGCGCTGGTGTGCAGCGACCTGCAGCCGCAAACGCGTGAGTTCCTTGTCAACGAGGAAATCCGCACCTGGGTAGCGTGCACTCATGTACGCGTGTAGTGCAATGCCGGGGATCGCGAGCGAAGTCGGGTTCTTGGTCGCGAGCACAACCTTTGGATGGACCCACTTGGCGCCAGTCTCACCGATGTGGAGGCTCGGGTCGCCGTACTTGATCCCTGCAGCAAGGAGCGAGCGGGCAACGACCGGATAACCATCCTCATCCGGCTCGCACGACCCCAGGGCACAGATAACATCGACAGGCGGTGCATCTTCGCGCGGCGTGGCGAGGAGCCGGATGCCCTCTGCGAGCGGGCCATCGAGTTCGGGCGTCTGATCAAGCCGGAAGCGGACATCGAGGAGCACTGCAGTAGGACGCTGGGGAAGTGCAGCAAGCCTCTTCAAGAAGGTGCCAAAGACCGGGCGGACGCTCTTGAGATCCGCGAGGCTTGCAGGCGGTAACCCTGCCGCAGTTGCGGCCGCTTCAAGATTGGTATTTGGCGTGACCGAGATCATCTCAACGCCGCGCAGCGGAACACCGCCCGAATAGGGGCTCGCGTACGTCAAGGCAGTGTGGAACGTCAGTTCCTTGATGTTGGTGTAATCGTGAAGGAGTGCATCGAGCCGGTCGCCCGCGATGATCGTGACCAGCGCGATGATCCCCAGTACAGCCCACTCATAGCGGCGCGTCGCGACATCGACCGAGCGGCGCCAGGTCTTGGTGAGGCGAGAAACCGGGGCGATGTCGATCATCTCGCCACGCAGGTACTTCTCGCACTGCTCGATCAGTTCGCCCACCGACTGAAAACGCGTGACGCGGTTCTTATCGAGCGCGTGGAGGACGATCGTCTCGAGGTCCTGGTCGATCGAGCCGATGTGATTGCGCGGGCTGACGGGGGATTGATCGAGAATCACGTGCGTCGCTTCAACGAGCGAGCGGCCGTCAACGTCGTAGGGAAGCCTGCGGCAGATCAGCTCGTAGAGGATCACGCCGAGTGCGTAGATATCCGAGCGCGGATCGAGCTTGGATGTCTTTGAGCCTGAGAGCTGTTCAGGGCTCATGTACTGGATCGTCCCGACGATCTGGCCGGTCTCGGTGTGGCGCGGCGTGGCCTCTTCGGGATGGATGCAGACCGCGACGCCGTAGTCGATGATCTTGGGCTGGCCCGAATCGCTGACGAGGATGTTCGCAGGCTTGAGATCGCGATGAATCACGCCCTGGCGATGGCCGTGCTCGACGCCCCTGCACACCTCGATGAAAAGCTTGACGCGGTCGGGCATCGAGAGGTGATTCGCGGCTGCGTAGATCGTCAGCGGCTTGCCGTCGCGCACGTACTCCATCGCGAAGAACGGGATGGCGTGGTCTGCATCGGGTGCATCGGGCGGGAGATGCATCCCTGCTTCAAAGACCTGGGCGACTGCAGGGTGCGTGAGCCGCGCGAGGAGCTCTGCTTCCTGGTTGAAACGTGCACGGGAGCTGCGCGAGGTGATGCCCTGGCGCATCAGCTTGATCGCGACGTGCCGGCGCGGGTTGTCCTGCCTTGCGAGGTAGACGACGCCCATGCCGCCGCCGCCGATGCGCTCTTCGATGCGGTAGTTGCCGATGCGGTGCCCGCGCAGATCGCCGCTGAAACCGGGTGACGCGTAGACGCGTGTTTCGACCTGCGATTCATCGGATGAGCCGGGAATCGCGGTCGCGTCTGCAGGGCGCACGATCGATGTCGGTGCGGAGGGATCGACAGCGTGGGGAAGACTCTGGGCATTCCCTGCTGACAAATTCGCGTTCGGCTGCGTCCGGCCTTCTTGCGGCTCTGGACGCTCACTCCCGCCCTGATCCACTCTTTCCCCCAATCGCTCGCGTACTGCATGGCGAGGCCGACGCCTGCCATGAACATTCACCGAGGGCAAAGTCCGGCATCCATTCGGAATCGGACGCGCCCGTCGGTCACAGAATATATATCCTGCCTCTTCCCTCGTGCGCGGAAGGCGAGGCCCCGATCATGAAAGACACTGCCCGACACACGCGGTTCGCGTCCCGACTGGCCAAGGTTCCAGCGAAGATGGTGTCGTGTGCAGTGTGCGTTGCGATCACGGTGCTTGCACTCCCTGCGTGCGCACCACCATTGATGATCGCCAATGCAGGGATGAGCCTTGCCGAGGCAGGGACCTCCGCGTTCATCGAGGGTGAATTGCGTTCTGCACGCAAGTGCACGATCGAGCTGGCTGCAGCTGCATATGAGCAGGCCGTGATCCGGCTTGGGTTTATGATCAATCGGACGCTGCGCGAGAAGGACTATGTCTACATCTCCGCGGACCAGCTTCGCGGCGAGGATATTGAGATCCGGCTTGTGCAGAACACGCCGATCGTGACGTCGATCAGGATCCGCGTGGGCGTGCTGGGTGATCAGGCGATTGCACGGCTGATCATGGAAGAAGCGCAACTTTTGCTGAATAGTCCGCTCGAACACCGAACAAACGAAAAGCCTGTGCAGCCACAGCCTCAGCAGACGCAGCAGGGTGACGGCACCACAAAGTAAAACGCTGCGTACCTCGCGGGTGAACCGAATCAGCGCTTGGGCTTGGCTGCAGGGCGCTTTGCAGCGGGCGTTGCCTTGGCGACTGGCGCCGGACCTGGCTTGGTGCTCGGCGCCTTCTTTGCTGCAGAAGCAGTCGCGGGAGCTGCTGCAGGCTTGGATGTGCCTGACTTCTTAACGTTGGCCGTGCTTGCAGCAGGGCGCGACGCGGATGCAGGCTTGCTCTTGGCGCTTGGCGCGGGGCTTGTACTTGCCTTTGAAGAAGCCTTCGAAGCGGGGGTGGGTGTCGTCTTCGACTTGGTCCTGGACTTGGCCTTCGCTTTTGCCTTGCTTTTCGTCTTGGGCTCTTCACGGATCGAATCGCCAAAGTCGCGGAGCATCTCACCTGCAGCGGCGAGGAGCACGCCGATCGTCCTGCGTGCAGACTTTGCACCCTGGGTCGCTGCTTCGCTTGCAGGCTCGATGACCTTCTCTTCGATCGCGTGCATCGCGGCCTTGGCGCGGGGCTTGAGGCGCTCGCCTGCTTCGCGGACCTGATCGGCGACGTTCTTGAATTCGCTCATGATGTCCTCCCCTGCTCGCGACGCGATGGTCGTCACGGCCTCGGTGATGCGTGCTTCAAATCGTTCCCACTGATCGTGCCTGCGGTTCTCGCGGCCGATCTGACCATATGCATCCGCAAGTCCTTCAAAGACCTGCCGGAGGAGCAGATCCCGATGCTCACGGCCCGCACCCTGCAGACCCGCGACGACACCGAGAAGAATCTCCTCGACGAGCGAGGCAAGCTCCTCGATCTCAGACCGACGAACGCGGAACGTGTTGACCGCGAGGCCCGCGATCCGCGAGCGGACGTCGGAGCCGTTGCGCACGATGCGCTCTGCAGCGGCGCTGACCTGTGTGTAGCCTGCGTGTGAATTGGCGTGTACCTTGCCTTGCATGGCGTCTCTCCCCTGTGGATGCCTGCGAGTGTTCCTCACATCATCCTACATGTATTCGGACATGCAGGTTCGGCGCTTCAGGGGTGAAAAACGGTTCACGGGAGCGAACGGTCTGCAGCACGGACTGCTTCGCAGAACGCCCGGATGAGTGCAGGGTCCTTCACACCGCGTTCCTTCTCGACGCCGCTGGAAACATCAACGCCGTACGGGCGCACCACGCGGATCGCTTCGCCGACGTTCTCCGGCGTCAATCCGCCCGCGAGATAGATCGGCGTCTTGATGCCTTCCATCGCCTCTGCAAGGCCGTTCCAATCGAGTGCGACGCCCTGACCACCGAGCGAACCATCCACGAGGATCGCGTCAACCTCGTCGATCTCGTCCCAGCGCTCAAGCTCGGTGCGGATCGTGGCGGGGTCATAGCGAACTGCACGGAGGAGCCACGGCCCGCACTGGCGGACGAGCTCTTCATCCTCCTGCCCGTGAAGCTGGACGTAATTCGTCGGGCAGGTCTCCTCGCAATCGCAGAACTTCTCGATCGAGGGGTTCACGAAGACACCGACCGTCGAGATCATGGGCGGAAGAATGTCCATGATCTCGCGAGCATCTTCGGGCTCGATGTGGCGCGGCGATTCGCGGTAGAACATGAAACCGATCGCGTCCGCACCTGCTTCTGCAGCCACCAGCGCGTTCTCCGCATCGCGGATGCCGCAGATCTTGATACGAGTCCTGCCCATGACGTTCAAACCCTCCGATCGATCACTGCACTTGAGCCGCGATCGCTATTTCTTCATTCACCTGCCACTCACCCGCCGACCATCGCACGCATCGCTGCTTCAAACCGCTGTGCAAAGTCGCGTCCGTCGCAGAGCGTTGATGCAGCCATCGTCGGACGGAGCGACTGGCGAAGTTCCACCAGCTTCTTCTGATCCCCGGCGAGCGTTGTCGCCATCTTGATGTACGACTGCACATCCTTGGCGATCAGCTCGGGATGCCCGACGTTGTTGAGGAGCGAAACACCCACGCGCCCTGCGTGCGTCACGCCCGCGAGTGTCAGGACCGGTACGCCCATCCACATCGCTTCGCAGGTCGTCGTCGTCCCTGCATAGGGGAATGGATCGAGCGCGATGTCGAGCTTTGCATAGAGCCCCAGGTGCTCGCGCTGGCTTGCAGTTGCTTCAACAACCTCGATGCGTGATGGATCCACACCTGCCTCAGCAAACCGCTGCACCGTCCAGCCACGGACACGTGCATCCGCGAGCTGCGTGGCCTTGAGCATGAGACGCGAGCCCTTCACTTTCGTCAGGATCTCCGCCCAGGCCTGCACGACGCGCGAGTTGAGCTTGAGGAGCGTGTTGAACGATCCGAACGTGATCGTGCCCGATGCAGCGGATGGCGGCGGCGCGACCGAAGGTGCATCCTCGGGGGCTTGATAGCACAGGAAGCTCGGATCAAGCCTGACCAGCCGCTCGACGCAGTGCGCATCGCTCCCTGCAGGGTCGGTGAAGGAATCGATCAGGCGATAGGCGATCTGCCGGACGCCAGTCGTTGATGGATACCCGCACCACGTGGCCTGCACGGGTGCAGGCCGCATCGCAAAGACTGCCAGGCTGTTGTCGCTGGTGTGCCCTGCAAGATCAATGAGCACCGTGATGCCATCTGCACGGATCTTGGCAGCAAGCTCTGCTTCAGGCACGCCCGCGACCTGGCGCCACTGCGTGGCGAGTCCTTTAAGCCGCTCGCTGGTCTTGTCCTCGTTCTTGGCGGTCGAGTAGCAGTAGATCTCGATCTTCGAGCGATCAAAGTGCTTGAGGAGCGGCTCGACGAAGAACGCGACCGAGTGAGTGCGAAGATCGGGCGAGAGAAGGCCGATCCGCAGAGCGCCATCACGCGTGGAATTCGAAGGCGCGGAATGGGAGCCAACCGCGGACTCGATCAGCGCACCGTATTCCTCGTGTGCACGTCGGATCTGCACGGGATCGATGTCGGGGAGGTAATTCAGTGCGAAGGCGTGCCACGAGGCAAGGGTGGAATCCGCGGAATTTGCAGAGCGTGCACGCTGTGCAGCTCGAACCGCATCTTCCGCGCGTCCGCAGTTCAAAAGGCCGAGCGTGAGCTTGACGTTCAGATCAAGATCGTTGGGATTGACCGCAAGCCCTGCCTGGCACTGCTCAATCACGTCGGAAAAGCGGTTGAGATTGCCAAGGGCGTTGGCAAGGCCGAGGCGTGCGTTGATCGACTGCGGCGAAAGCGCCACTGCACGTTCAAAGACGGGGAGCGCCTGGGCGGACTTTCCCATCATCGCCAGGATGCTGCCGAGGGTTGAAGCAGCTTCGCCATCGCCGGGGAGGAGCTTCACGGCCTTCTCTGCGTAGAACTGGGCCTGCGGATACTGGCGGAGCATGACCAGCGTCACGGCCATGGCGTTGCACAATGGACCGCTGTTTGGTTCCTTCTGGAGTGAACGCATGAGGAGCTGGCGTGCATCCTCGTGCTTTCCCGTGTTCAGGAACTGTTCAACAGACTGGAGTGTGAGCTGGAGGCGCGACACGCGTTCGAAACTCCTTGGAACGACGCAGAACCCGGACACCGGGACCTGATTGCCGGGCCTTGATTGTAGATGCAAAGTGCGTCATGCCCCGGCAGGACGCGAGATACCATGAATTCCCGCGATGGATCACCCGCAGCCTTCCGTGCACCGGGACATCGCCTTGGAGTCATGCCCATGCGTCTAGAAGATCGCTCGCGGCTTGGTCGTGCAGGTCGTTCCGAGGGGTTTGCGTTCACCTCTCTTGAGCGGCTGGAAGAGCGGTACGCACTGAGCGCTGCGTTCGACGTCGTGGGCCTCACTGCTCTCCGCGCGGACGCGAACTACAGCGCCGTGGATGGGAGCGGCATCGGCGTCGCGGTGATCGACACCGGGCTCTACTCAACGCACCCCGATCTCACTGGCAACTTCGTCGCGTGGTACGACGCGGTGACCAGGACGAGCAGCACCAACGCCTTTGATCCTGACGGGCACGGCACGCACGTCGCGGGGACTGCAGCCTCGAGCAACCCCGCGATCGGCGTCGCGACCAGCGCACGGCTGATCGGCATCCGCGCGCTCCCTGCAGATGGTGAGCGCCAGCCCTCGCACGACACGGTTGCAGAAGCGCTCCAGTGGGTCATCAACAACCACTCGACGTACAACATCAAGGTCGTGAACATGTCGCTGGGCGTGCCCGGCATGAACGTGAACACGCAGCAGCCCAGGACCGATGCATCCGCCTCGCGCATCGCGCAGCTTGAGGCTCTTGGCATTTCGGTGGTCACTGCGTCTGGCAACAGCTACGCGGACTTTGCAGCACCGGGCGCGAGCTTCCCTGCAGTGTATTCGACGATCCAGGTTGCCAACACGTGGGAAGATAACGGTGCAGGGGATGATCTCCCCTCTGCAGGTGGCGGCCCGACGTGGGCAGGTGTTGAGTACCAGGTCCGCGCAGACCAGTTTGCCGCAACCAGCCAGCGCAGCACGCTCCCCAACCAGGTCGTTGCACCGGGCTCAACGATTTACTCAGCGTGGAACGGCACGGGAGGCAAGCTCTACAACACGATCAGCGGCACGAGCATGGCATCGCCGCTCGTGGCAGGGATGGTCGCGCTGATGCAGGACGCTGCGTTCACATACGGCGGCGTGTACCTGAACACGAACGACGTTCTCTCAATCATGCGAACGACCGCGGACGAGATCGTTGACGCGCAGACCGACAACAACGGGCGTGCACAGATCATCTATAGCGGTTCGGGCCAGGCATCGCTTGGCCCGGTGCAGGGTCTTTCCGAGACGGGGTTCACGTACAAGCGCGTGAACGTGTACCGCGCGATCCAGCAGGTGGTGGCGCAGGTGCGCGGCGGCTCGATCGATGATCCGCCGGTGGGCAATGAAGACACCAACGGCATCATCTCTCGCTCGATTGATGTGCCGTCGATCGATGGAACCAAGGTCTTCCGTTATACGGGCAACATCGGCGGGGATGGAACGGTGAACGTCGGCGCGATCGATGTTGACCTTTATGCACTGCATCTTGAATCCCCGGGGAACGTGTCGATCGCGCTTGCGAACACGACGGGCGGCACTGCAGGAACGATGGTCCTCCGCTTGTTCAGCTCCAACGGCGCGGAACTGACACGCGCGACCGGAACCAGCGGTGCAGGATACCCCACGCTCAACAGCGATCGCCTGAACCCCGGGACGTACTACGTGGGCGTGTCGGGCATCGGCAACACGGGGTACCTGATCTCGAGCGGGATGGGCGTTGCGGATGCGACGTCGACGGGCGACTACGACGTTTCGATCACGCTCAGCAACCCGGATCCCAACGGCGTGGTGCAGGGCGCGGTGCCTTTTGAAGGACTGCCGAACTTCTACGGCGGGTACATCGGCGCGGACTTGGGGCTTGAGGTCGGGTCGCAAGACGTTGACTTCTTTGAGATCTACGCACCCGATGATGGGAACCTGGTCATCGACATCGACGCGGTGGAGCTGTACGGATTCGAGGCGGTCGATTCGTACGTCCGCGTGTTTGATGAGAACCTGAACCAGATCGCGTTCAACGACGATGAGAGCAGCGGGAACACCGACAGCTACCTCGTGGTGCCGTTGACGCGCGGGCAGCACATCTACATCGCGGTGGCGGATTACTGGAACAGGACGTTCAACCCTGCAGATCCGTTTGATCGCAGCTCGCAGGGCTCGGGCGGGTTCTACGACCTGTACCTTCGGTTCAGCAACGGCGACTTTGACGGGACGGTGCTCAGTTCGACTGACCTGTTTGCAGGTGTGCAGAAGGCAGGTGTTGTTGGCAGCGACGATGGCAGCCCGGTCGGTGCTGATGGCTCGAAGGATGTTGACTTCTACGCCTATGAAGCAAGCGCAGACGGGCTTCTCGACCTCACGCTCACTGCAGACTCAGAAGGCTTCATCGGCTCGCTCTCGGTGTGGGTGTACGACGCGCAGCTTGGCGACGTGGTGCGTGTGGGTGAGGTTTCTTCGACCAGTGCACGACTGATCGGCGAGGTCGAAGCAGGGGAGACGTACTACATCGCGGTGACGGGCCGCGGCAACAGCGGGTTTGACTGGTTCGCGACTGCAAGCGGTGACGGCGGGCTGGTGGGCAATTACTCACTCCTTGCGCAGCTTCGCCCGCTCAACGACATCAGCGGGCTTATCAACGACTCGGTGAACGGCGGTACACCGACGCCGATCACGCTCGGCACACCTGCAACCGGCCAGATCGGATCAGATGGCAGCTTCATCGTCGGTACGACGGACATCGATGTGTACGTCTACACCCCCACCACCACCGGGAGCGTGGTGATCAGGACGAGTTCGCCCGACGATCGCGGGGTCGATACGTACCTACGGATCTTTGATGCGCAGGGCAACCAGCTTTCGTTCAACGACGACATCTCGTCTGGCACGCTCGACAGCGGGCTGACGATCACGCTTCAGGCAGGGGTGACGTACTACATCGGTGTGAATGCAGCAGGGGCGAGCGCGGGCGGGTACAACGTCATCACCGGCAGCGGTGCAGCAGCTTCGACGACCGGCAGCTACGTCCTGAGCATCACCACTGGCGGCGCGTTCACGTCGATTCCTGATCAGCTTCTTGGTGCAAGCTCTGGTGCTGCAGGGAACATCAACATCACGACCGTCAACACGCTGGGCAACCCGGTGGTGCTCCAGCAGCAGGCAGGGGTCACGACATGGACGGGCTCTGATCTTCAGTCCAAGACCAACAGCCCGCCGGTGATCGGTGAGGTCGTGACGTGGGTGGACCCCAAGGATGGCAGGAATTACGCAGCTGCACGGACGACCTCAGGCCTCGGGCTCTTTACGAACACTGGAGGCTCGACGTGGACGTTCCGCAATCTCACTGCAGAGACGTCGGGGCCGGTTGTCAGCGGCAATCTCACGGTGTTCGTCTCGGTGGATGGGCTCGTGAGCCTCGCGGGAACGAGCGCAGCGGGTGATCTGGTTCGCTATCTCCAGACGGGCACTGCATCGCAAGGCGCGTACGCCTGGGCCGCGACGAATCTCGCGGACGATCTCCGTGCACAGTCGCTCACGGTTCCGCAGTTCTTCGGACGAATCACGAGCTTTGTCACGTCGTGGAACGCGCTGAACGTCGTGGGGCTTGATGAGGACGGCCAGATCCAGGCGATCTGGTGGCACCAGTCGCTCGAGACGCAGGGCAAGTGGACAACCAACAACCTCAGCGCACAGACCGGTGCACCGGTGCTTGCAGGCGGGCTCACGGTTTGGCTCACGGGCTGGAACGCGATCAACATCGGCGGGACCGACCAGAGCGGCAAGCTCTCGGTCACGTGGTGGCTGCCGGAGTTTGGCGCGGACTGGCGCACGACCAACATGACTGATCTGATTGGTGGTCCAGAGCTTCAGGCAGACAGCGTCTCGAGCTTTGTCACGCCGTGGGGCGCGATGAACATTGCAGGTCGCGAGGCGGATGGGACCATCAGCGTCTACTGGTGGGAACCGGTTGGGAACGTGTGGCAGATCGCCAGGATCAGCCAGGAGATCCCAAACGCGACCGAGATGACCGGGCCGCTTGTGGGGATGACCACGACCGGAACGTTCTCGATCAACCTCCTGAGTACTGCAGCCAATGGTGACATCATCCGCTACTGGTGGAGCGTCGGGACCAACGTCTGGGCGGAGCAGAACGTCTCGCAGACCGCGACTGCAATCTAATCCGCGGGCCGATCGGCCGTTTGAAGGCCGATTGACCTTCACTGCGACTACCATCGGCCATGTTCGACAAGCTCAAGGCGATGGGTGCACTGGCAGGGTTGATGAAGAACCGCGAGGGACTGCGCGAGGCAGGCGATCGCGTGAAAGCGAAGATGGAACGCACACGCTGCACCGGCGAAGCAGGTGGCGGCGCGGTTCGCGCAGTCGTCTCGGGCAAGATGGAAGTCGTCGAGCTCATCATCACCCCTGCACTTGCCAGCGGCATGGCTGCAGACCCCAAGACTCGCGAGCTTGCAGGGGGGCTGATCGCAGAGGCAGTGAACATCGCACTCCGCCAGGCGCAGGAACGCCTCCAGGAAGCGATCAAGATCGAAGCAGAGGCACTGGGCCTTGGCGATCTTGGCAACCTTGAAGGTCTCTCGGGCCTGATGCGATGAGCCAGGGCTCCTGGCGACTCGGTCACCACGACATGGACCGCGGCGGGAGCACTGCGTTTGGTCCGGTCCGTGTGTGGCCGATTGCGCCGGAGAAGGCAGCCAAACTCCATATCGAACTTGCAGGTGGCTCGCCCGGTGCGTGGGATGTACGTCAGGCGCAGCGCTGGTCGGACCTGTGCAGCGCAAA
>JAESFU010000247.1_pt1 | contig 53734 bp, 44 predicted proteins | sample 9269461 | NCBI WGS metagenome assembly JAESFU01 (sample SAMN14502556, study PRJNA617107) | algae metagenome | isolation source: Stenomitos rutilans HA7619-LM2 and co-occurring heterotrophs from cave walls | place: USA: Waikapalae cave, Hawaii | collected 2009-07-28
GGTAGCGTTGGCGGTGCGGTTGGGTGTCGTCCTTGCCACGCTTAATGACTTGGGCACTGCGACATTTCGGGCAGCACACCCCAGTGCCCCACCGCAGTTGGCGCACCGTTTCGTCGCACTTGGCATCATCAAGCAGGCGAGTGAGATTGAGGTTGAGCATGACAGCAGCTAGTTTCTTCTAAAGGCATCCTACCAATAGTCCTGGTCAACGTCACCTCCCTGGATCACCGATTGAGCCAAAAAGTTTTGAGTTCAGAAGCTTGCTCCCTTGTTCCCTTGCTTCCCTTGCCCCCTCTGCCTTTTTTACCTTCTACCTTCTGCCCTCTGCCTTCTGCCTTTCGTAAAAAAAAGAGGGAGTCGCCAAAGCGTCTCCCCCTTATCATCAGGGTGCATCTACTAGACACAGTATGCCATTAATGGGGTGAGGGGTGACACCCCTTTTTTATGTTTTTTTGACAAAGGGCGGTTAATTTTTGCCTCAGACCTCCCTTAAGCATTAACCGTTGAGCTGTTTGGTGAGCAGTTGGTTGGTGAGTTTGGGGTCGGCTCGACCACTTGTTTGCTTCATCACCTGCCCCACAAAGAAGCCCAGCATCTTAGTTTTGCCGTTGCGGTACATCTCCAACTCTTTAGGATGGGCTGCAATGACTTCAGCGATCGCGGCTTCGATCGCGCCAGTATCAGAAATTTGAATCAATCCTTTGCGTTCAACGAGTTCTTTAGACGATCCCCCTTGAGCGAGAAGGTCGGGCAAGATGTCCTTCGCAATTTTGTTACTGATCGTGCCGCTGTCGATCAGGCTGATGAGTTCGGCGAGGTTGGCAGGCTTGATGGGCAAGTCGGTAATGCTCAAGCTGTTGTTGCTGTTTAGGTAGGCACTAATGTCGCCCATGATCCAGTTGGCGGCTTGTTTGGGGTTGCCACCTGCTGCAACTGTCGCTTCAAAGTAGGCGGCGATCGACTGATCATCCGTTAACACCCGCGCATCATAAACGGATAGACCCAGTTCGGTTTCGTAGCGCTGGCGCTTTTGAGCAGGCAGTTCTGGCAATTCCGATCGCCATTGCTCTAGCTGCGTTGACGACACTTCAATAGGACCCAGATCCGGTTCGGGGAAGTAGCGGTAGTCGCTGGAACCTTCCTTCACGCGCATACTGATGGTGCGCTGTGCGCCTTCTTCCCACAGGCGTGTTTCTTGTACGATCCGTTCACCGGCTTCGATCGCTTCAATTTGGCGCTCAATTTCAAATTCGATCGCCTTCTGAATGGCGCTAAACGAGTTCATGTTTTTGATTTCGACCTTGGTGCCAAACTCCGCACGACCGACGGGACGCACGGAGATGTTCACATCGCAACGCAGCGAGCCTTCCTGCATGTTGCCATCGCTGACACCGAGATAGCGCACAATCCGCCGGAGTTCCTGCGCGTATTCTGCCGCTTCTCGCCCACTGCGGATATCTGGCTCTGAAACGATTTCGATGAGCGGCACACCAGCACGGTTGTAGTCCACCAGCGAATAGGTGGAGCCAGAGAGACGAGTCTCGTTCCGAGAGGCTTCGCCAACGCTCCCACCATGCACCAATTTGCCCGCGTCTTCTTCCATATGCAGACGGGTGACACCAATGCGCTTGCGGGTTGCAGTGCCCGTTTCTTTGTCGTATAGCTCAATTTCCAGCCAGCCATGTTCGGCGATCGGCAGGTCGTACTGCGAAATTTGGTAGTTTTTCGGCAGATCGGGGTAGAAATACTGCTTGCGATCGAACTTGCTATAGGGGGCAATCTGACAGTTCAGCGCCAACCCTGCTTTGACGGCATACTCCAGCACTTTCTGGTTAAGGACGGGCAGCACCCCAGGTAGGCCCAGGCAGATGGGATCGATATGGGTGTTGGGTATGGCTCCAAAAGCTGTGGAGCTATTGGAAAAAATCTTGGTTTGGGTGCTGAGCTGGCAGTGTGTTTCTAACCCAATGACAGCTTCATACTGAGTTTTCACCGGAGCGGCGGTAGTCATAGACCTTTTCAGCTTGCGACTGTGGAACAGTTAGCTCTATCTTAGCCGTTGTGGGAAACTTAGCCGTCGTGGGAGACAGCTACATAATGCTCTCTTTTGAACCAGGCATGGCACATTTTAAGAAGGCATGGCACAACGAGCGTTTTTGTCGGACACTATTCTCAGTCGATCGCGCCTGACCGATCGTTTTTTAGGACGATGCAAACCTCGGAAGTTTTAACCAAGGAGTGGACATTGTAATTCACGTAGCGGTTTAAACCTCGGAGGTTTTAGTCAAAATGTATCAGTCCTATTTTGATGAGAATTGCTTTTATAAACCTTGAATCGCCCGAGTACCATTGCTGAAGAGGAGAAACGACCATGCAGAATCAGATTAATAACGAGATGCAGATCACCATTTACTATCTGGGTGGTCAAACCGAATCTTATACCTTTTCTCAATTCGCTGACCCCGCCGCACTAGAGCAAGAAGTACAGCAGGAGATTCGGCGTATTCTGGACAAAGAATGGTGGTTTTTCCATCTAGCAGAGCAGACGGTCTGTATCAATAGAGCGAACGTGGCAAAAATTGAGTTAAAACCTGCGATCGCCCAAATTCACGGAGAGGGGGTGTTTGCTAATGCTCAGCGGGTTACTCCGTTGAGTCGCGCACATTCCTAGCTCATTTAGCAGTTAGCTATCAGCGGTCAGCGATCAGCGGTCAGCTATTCAAGTCAAACTCAAAACTCTTACACCTCTCACCTCACTCCTCTCTCTTCCAACTCAAAACTCAAAACTCCCTTCACCCCTCCCCATACAACGGAATCAAGCTATGAAACCCGTACAGCCATCGGTTAGTTTGCTTCGCGCTCAGTCTTATGACCATACTCAACTGCGTCAAGCTCTGGAGGCGTTACTGGAGCCGCTGGGTGGCATGACAGCCTTTGTGAAACCGGGCGATCGCGTTCTCCTTAAACCCAACCTGCTCACGGGTGGTCGTCCGGGTAAGGAATGTGTTACTCGTCCAGAGATGGTTTACTGCGTGGCGCAGATGGTGCAAGAAGCGGGTGGCAAACCTTTCTTGGGCGATGGGCCAGCCTTTGGTAGTGCAAAGGGTGTGGCGAAAGCGAATGGTTATTTACCCCTGACAGAAGCGCTCAAGTTGCCGATCGTTGAGTTTCATGGCAGACGTTACGAAACGGTAGGCGCTGAGTTTAATCATTTACTACTCAGTAAAGAGGCGATCGAGGCCGATGTGGTGATCAACTTGCCGAAGGTCAAATCGCATATGCAGTTGACGCTCACAATGGGCGTGAAGAATCTCTTTGGGTGTGTTCCTGGCAAAATGAAAGCCTGGTGGCACATGGAAGCGGGTAAGGATCGGGATCGCTTTGGCGAAATGCTGGCCGAAACCGCACGGGCGATCGACCCCAATCTCACGATTCTGGATGGCATTATTGGTCATGAAGGGAATGGCCCCAGCGGTGGCGAACCTCGTCGGCTCAACCTCCTGGCAGCGTCACGGGATGTCTTTGCGCTCGATCGTGCGATCGTCGATCTTCTGAACGTCGATCCTGCGACTGTGCCAACCGTAGCGGCTTCTCAGCGCTTGGGACTCTGCTCAACCGTAGAAGCCATCCACTTCCCCTTGCTGCATCCTCAAGCACTTCAGATCACCGACTGGAAACTGCCCGATCACCTGATGCCGATCGATTTTGGGTTACCTCGCGTCCTCAAATCCACCTTTCGCCATCTCTATATCCGCCTGATCAAAGAACCCATGCAGGCGTATGCAGAGCAATGAGCAGGATGAGGGGTGAAGGCTAAATGGTGAAGGCTAAAGGCTAAAAAGTTGACCACTCCCTACTCCCTACTCCCGCCGCTTCCCCTGCCCCCCTTGTCCCCTTTCGCCCTGCCCCCCGCTCCCATTTACCCTGAGCGACAAAAAAGAGCTTAAATGAGCTAAATGTCAAGTTATAAATCGGATGGTGAAGCTATTTGTAACTCTTGTGTTGACTTATGTGATCCCGCTTCCAGTTCCGGTCAGTTCGCTATGGTGAGCGTAGACAAAAGTATCCAGAAGATTCCAGGTTCATTAGCGTGTTACATGCAGTCTTCTCGATTACCTAGTCCTAGCCCGTCTCTGGAAAAGTTGTATGTCCCCATCCATGCTGCGTCAGCTTTGGTTCATTGTGGAAACGAGTCAGTCTCAAACGCTGCTCAATTTAGACGACAACGGCTTAGTGCAATGGCTGCTCAAACAACTAAAAACGCAGCGATCGCTCGACCATGATGAAGTCAATGCGTTTAGTCACTACATTCAAGCTCGCTTGCCCCTGATTCGTGATCTGGCAAATAGCCGTCTCCTGTTTCACTCGTAAACCCTTAGCTTCAGACTGACCAACCCCTCAGCTTGACCGCTTTCTCACTCAATTACGCCAGAGCAGAAGAGCCAAAATCGGGAGGCACATCTTGCCAACGCCCCTGACCAATCGCTCGTAGCGCTTCCTTAAGCGAAATATCCCCAGTGTAAAGAGCACGCCCCACGATCGCTCCGGTTACGCCCAAGGGTTCGAGTGCCAGCAAGCTCAACAAATCAGTCACCGAACTCATGCCACCAGAGGCAATGACGGGCACTGCAACGCCTGCCGCTAAAGCTCTCAACGCTTCTAGATTTGGCCCCTGTAGGGTGCCGTCACGATGAATATCGGTGTAAATAATGGCAGCAATGCCAAAGTCTGCCATTTGCGTTGCCAGGTCGATCGCAGACACCTGAGACGTTTCTAACCAGCCTCGTGTTGCCACCAACCCATTCCGAGCATCAATTCCCACCACAATCTGTTCTGAGAATTCCTGACACAGTTCACGCACCAAATCAGGTTGTTCAACGGCAACCGTGCCCAAAATCACGCGCTGAACGCCCAGCTCAAAAAGAGCGGCGGCACTGGCACGATCGCGCAGGCCACCCCCTACCTGTATCGGCACATCGACCGCACGCACGATCGCCTCGATCGCCTGCACGTTGACTGGGTGCCCAACCTTCGCACCATCCAGATCCACCACATGCAGTCGGGTGGCACCCTGATCAGCCCACTGGCGCGCAACGGAAACAGGATTCTCGTCAAACGTTTGCGCTTGAGCATAATCGCCCTGATAAAGACGTACACAGCGCCCTTCCAACAGATCGATCGCTGGGATGACCTCCATACTTTGACCTCATACGCCGCGCGAATCCAATCACCCTAACGTATCACTTCGTGAAGATCAATCAGTGACAATCAAGCGAAACTGGCTTTAATGGATCAGCCCTAGAAATAAAGATGAGTTCATGCATAAGATGAGGGTGCAGTAAGTACCCCCTGGCTAGATTGGTGGACGCTTACCAATTTCCTGGCGATTTACAGTCCTGCAAAAGAAAACCATCATACTTGAAGCAAAGTTTTTCTTTTCATACCTGGAAACAGCCAAACTCATTCCGTATAAGGCACTAGCTGCATCATATTGGAGCAGCAATAAGCTCAAGTTTAGTCACGTCATGAGGGATGCAACATGGATGTTTGGGTTGATGAGTTCAAACGAGGACAATCACTCGGCAGTCAGCCAGAAATGGTTCCTGGCTATTTTGTACGCAGTACAGCCCCAATCAACGTTGAGCAAGATGAATGCAAACCTGACGAGATCATGCCAACCGTGAGTGAAGTGGTTGAGTCCTTGTATCAAAATTCAAAGCTGAACAAAAGCTACACCGGACTGGTCATTCAAATTCATGGCTACAACACGGGGATTGAACGAGTCATTAAAGGTGGTAAAGAAGTCGAGGGTAGAGATTATGTGTTTGAAGGCTGGCAGAAGACGTGGTCATATTTAAACCAGCAAGAATCTGCAATTTTTGGTAAACCCAATAGTTTTGTTTATTTAGGTTATCGCTGGCCCTCAGAAAGCGTTCCTTCTGACTTTAAAGATGCCGATAAAGCCCTACCGATTGCGTTGAAATTTCTGTTTTGGGGTGGGTTGGTGATCGCGGCAGTTGGGTTGCTTTTACTGGTCATCTTTTCCTCGCCTCTTGTGGATGCGTTCTTGGCTATCGTGATGCTTATAAGCGTTGCCCTGACCATGATTGTGGCAACACTCTATCTTTTGCGGATTATTGTTTATTTTCGGGATTCTTATCGTGCGAATAACTTCGGCGTGCCTGATTTAGTCGAATTTATTCGACAGGTCGATTTGGGTCTCGTCAAACGCCGCATGAACGACTCGCTTTTTGAAACGGTGGCAAAAGAAGTGGGTGAAGGCTTGGATCTGGCTCCTGGACTTTTGGCAGTAGCCGTCCGAAAAACGTGGGAAACGATTGAAATTGAAGCGGCATTGTTGAGCGATCGCAATGACGATGCGTTCCGTCTGTTGCTGCCCAAAATTAAACAGCGTGATCTTGCGTCTGTCGATGATGCGGTCTTTCTCAAAATTTATGCCAGCCTTGTCATCGCTGAAAAGCCAACCTATACACCAGCCGATTTCCGCAAAGCGGCGGCTTATTGGCATGACGAAAAGCCTCGCATCCGGCTGTCATTCGTCGGTCATAGTATGGGCGGCTTTGTCACGACTCAGGTCATCCGCATTCTGTCAGATGCTTTTGACCCAGCCGCGATCGGCGATACAAAGAGTTTAGAGAAGTTGCCGTCGCCGAATGTTGGGCGCGTGTTTGCACTAGGGCGTTTAATTCTAATTTCGCCTGATATTCCTCTGATGACCATTGTTTCTAGCCGCACAAATTTCTTACGTTCCTCACTACGACGGTTTGAAGAAGCGTATCTTTTTAGCAACGAAGGCGACTTAGCGCTGCGGTTAGCCTCTACAACCGCTAACTATTTCTCATTTCCAGCTAGCACCTATGCACAGGGTTTTCGCATGGGAAATGTAACCGTTAATCTGGATGCAAACAAACAAAACGCTACATCAAAAAGCACTTATGGCATCGTTAACCTGCCTGAGTTAATGAGTGGCGCAAAACCATCGCCTCTACTGAACTTTATTGGTGTGCAAACGCTGAGCCGCGACACGCGTAGCCTTGGGCAAGAAGGTCAGAAGAAGCGAGAAGCCATGCGAAAGCGAAGCGCTAAAGTAGATGAAGAGTCGCTTGCTAAAGTAAACCAAGACCCCGAATCGATCGCTGATCTATTCACCTACCTCGACTGTACAGAATACCGCGACATCACCTACTACGCCAAACGAGACAATCAAGAAGTCAATGTTTTAATTTCAGAAGGACAGCGATCGCCGCTCAATTTTGTGAACTATGTCAAGTTGCTCAAAGCGTATGTTGATTTTTCTAGCGATCCAGGTAAAGGGGTTGGAGTGGATGTACATGGGGGGTACTTCTACGGTCGCCTGAGCAACTTACTGATTCATCGGTTAGCCTTCTTGGGCTTTCAAGGACTATTGGACTCCTTGATTTTTCAACCGCCGATCGAGCTTAGTGTTAATAACAGTGAGCTACCAGTGGAGTTAAAGGCAAACTTACAGCAGGCCACGCAACTACCAGACGAACAACGGCGCAAAATTGCGTTACAGGCATTGTCCTGGCTTTGTGAACGGCGCAAAATTCAGGTAGCTGCGTCTCCAGAGCGCTACTACGTTGACGTGCTTGGGTTCAAGCGTGGTGAAACCAGAGCCAGAATTCTGACAAAAGATGTGAATGTGAAATCAGTTTCAACTGAAACAACTGTCACTCCAGCCGATGGCAAGTAGTTTTTGAGGCGGACGGCGAGGCAGAAGTGAGGCAGGGGGAGCAGTCGCGGTCAATTAAAGAAGAAAAACGCCTGCGTTAACGCAGGCGTTTGGTAGGTGTAGCAATGAGTCAATGTAACCAAGCGAATGTCATCAAGCGTTAGTTGTTCAACAGAACCGCTTCTTTCTCTTTCACAACTAGAGGCGTTTCGATGAGTTTTTCGGTGGGCAACCCTTCGATCGGGCATTCCTTCACACCAACTGTAGGACGCGTGATGGATTCCGAAATTTCTTTCGCCTTCGCAGGATCATTAATCCAGGTGCGATAGAACTCGTAGGGACATTCCTGCACGCCTTCTGCGCCTTCACCGGAATTGATTTTGCCCGTGTAGCCGCGATGCAAGAGCTTGAACAGGTGGTTCTGCGATTGAGAATTTTTGCGAAAATCACGAATCGCAAATTTGGATAGGGCCGCGTACTGCACGCCCATGTCTTCTTCACCGCATTCGCCCAATGTCCGACCATCAAAGCTGACGATCGCCGAGTGACCAAAGTAGCTGTACACACCGTCAAAGCCAGCGGCATTAGCAACAGCAACATAGACGTTATTCATCCACGCCATCGCTTTGGACACCATGACCTGCTGCTCTTTCGCAGGATACATGTAACCCTGGCAGCGCACGATCAGTTCAGCGCCACGCATCGCGCAATCACGCCAAATTTCAGGATAGTTACCGTCATCGCAAATAATGAGGCTAATTTTCAAGCCTTTGGGGCCATCAGAAACATAGGTACAGTTACCGGGATACCACCCTTCGATCGGCGTCCAGGGCATGATTTTGCGATACTTCTGTACAATTTCACCCTGATCATTCATCAAAATCAGAGTGTTGTATGGCACCTTGTTAGGATGATCTTCATGGCGTTCACCTGTGAGCGAAAAAACGCCCCAAGTTTTGTTGCGAATGCACGCTTCAGCAAAAATATCTGTTTCCGGCCCAGGAATCGAGGAGGCTGTTTCCATCATCTCTTTGGCATCGTACATGATGCCATGAGTGGAATACTCAGGAAAAATCACCAGATCCATTCCTGGCAGGCCAACTTTCATCCCATCGATCATCGAAGCAATGTTTTTGCAATTTTCGATGACCTCTTCTTTGGTGTGGAGGCGCGGCATTTTGTAGTTGACTACCGCTACGCCCACAGCATCATCACTGGACGAAATATCACCGTGATAAGACATTCAAGCCTCCTAGATAATCTTGATTCGGTGCCACACGTCTGCACGCAGAGCAGATCGAATCACTGGCAATGGGCTTTAGTCTATCGACTTCAATAGACCAGACTTGTAACAACGATTACATTTCCAGCAGAGCTATTTCATTCCGTCAAAGGCACTGATCAGCAACGGATGTTAACGAATGAAACAGATGACGCTTGATCAGGCAGAGACAAACAATCCGCTTCATCTGTGTCTCAATCCGTTGCTCACAAGATTCGACTTTTGGAATGAAATGACCCTGCATTTCTAGTGAAGGCTGTACCGCAAGCGAAGGTGCGTTAGTGACTAATCATCCAGGGTCGCCCACCATTGTGCGATCGCGCTTTGGGTCGCTCTGGTTCTTGATCGTGCGATCGCTGCACAAGCTGAGGTTCTGAGCTAGCGGTTTTCAACCGTAAAGAGCCAGACAAAAGCGTAGGCGCGGCAAAAAGACGCTTCGTCGCCCCTTGGCAGGTCGGACAGCTAGCCGGATCGTTGCATTCTGCCATCGATCGCCACTGGTCAAACACACCGCAAGTATCACATTTAAATTCGTAAAGAGGCATTGATGAGGTCTACCTTACTGGATAATTCGCTGATGAAATTAAGAGAGTTAAGAGTTTTGAGTTAGTAGCTGAAGATGCCTAGTTGAAATGTAACAACGAACTTTGGATGAATGGCACTGAAATAAGCAAAAACTAGCGCCCTGAATCCCCCAATTCTAGGGGACTTCATAGTTCGGTCCCCCCAGAATTGGGGGTTGGGGGGCATCAAAACTCAAAACTTTCCCCCTTACACAGGCAAAATGGGCTTGTCAAAGATCGCGGTGGGAATTGCCAGTGTGCAGCACGCGTTAGGAATATCCACAATGCCGCTGACTCGACCTTCTACAGGGGCACAGCTAAGCAAAAGATAGGCTTGTTCGCCCGTATAGCCAAACTTTTTCAGGTATTCGATCGCGTTCAAACACGCCCGTCGGTAGGCTATATGGACATCCATATAGTATTGCTTACCTGTGAATTCATCGACCGAAATGCCCTCAAATACCAGGTATTCTGAGAAGCGAGGCTCAACGTTACCGGGTTTGAAAATGGGATTGACCATGCCATATTTCTCGACACCACCTTTGATGATATCTACGTGCAGGTCGATGTAGCCTGACATCTCGATCGCGCCGCAAAACGAAATTTCACCATCTCCTTGTGAGAAATGAATATCACCCATTGAAAGTTTGGCACCTTCCACATAGACGGGGAAGTAAATGCGGGTGCCTTTAGACAGGTTTTTGATGTCGCAGTTGCCGCCATGCTCACGGGGTGGAACGGTGCGAGCGCCTTCTGCCGCGACGCGATCGAACTCAGACTTGGATAACTGTCCAAGAATGGCGTTTGTAGGATTGGGCAGCGCTGCTAGCACGGGTTTATCGCCCGAAAGTCCTGCACCATAGGTTCGCAAATCGGGGGCGGTATCAACCAGTTCTTTCTCCCGCTTGTTCCACTTTGCCAACAGTTCGTGCGAGGGAGCGCAGCCAATTAAACCGGGGTGAATAATCCCTGCAAATTTCACGTCTGGGATATGTCTGGACGTGGTATAAATGCCTTGAAAATCCCAGATGGCTTTCGCTGGATCAGGATAGTGATCGGTTAAAAACCCACCACCATTCTTCTTGTCAAAAATGCCTGTGAAACCCCACTCATCGCCCTGAAGCGCACCAATATCAACCAGATCAACAACTAGAATATCGCCAGGTTCAGCACCATTGACGTGAATCGGCCCACTCAAAACGTGAACAACCGTTAGATCAACATCGCGAATGTCGTCTGGGCTGTCGTCGTTTTTGATCTGCCCATCCGTCCAGTCTTTGCACTCAATCCGAAAAACATCACCAGGATTGACAGAAACAACGGCTGGAATATCTGGATGCCAGCGGTTGTGACCAGGCAAATCTTGCTGATCCGTTGGCTTGGTCAAATCGACTTGAAATAATGTCTTGGGCATAGAACGCTCCTGCTCACCTCATTCGCTTTAACGAAAACGTCTAATGCTTTACCCCAAAAAGGCATTCACGATCGCAACCCTGAACTTTCTTATGCCGTTCAAGGCGAGTGCGAAACACAACTACGATCGCAAATAACTTCAGGCTGGAATTAGCAACAATTCACTACAAATGCCTCTGAATCAGCATTCAAAGGTTCAGATAACGTTTAGACTCTAGTGTCAAGGCTTAGCGCAATCTGTAACTTTCATCACATTTTCTGCGATCAGCATTAATTTGCCGCGTCAGCGCTTCGGTTGTACCACTAAGCTTTGCGAAAGCCTGACAGACTAAGGGAAGTCGATCAGTCAACGGCTGTGCGATCGCGTGTGTTACTGTCGTGTCAATCAATGTAAAAAGCTTGGCAAAACAGACGTTACCAGTTGTATTTCGAGTGCTGATTGTTTAAACTAATTGGCATTAAAGCTCAAGCTATAAGTCGATATGAGGGGAGGCAACCGCTTGCATTTGAGGTTTTCTTCTGTTGGGAAACGGCATCAAAAAACAGCATTTAAATGCTTGTTGATTGTTCTGATTGCAAGCGGCTACAGCACTTCAACTTTGACAACCCAAGCCGTTGCAAAAACACCATCAATCAGGCAATTTAAAAGCTTTGCAGATTGGTGCCTCAAGAAAGCAACACTTCCTGCACCTGCTAGACAAACCATTAATGTCCTGTTGAAACGATCGCGCACAGCAGATTGCTATCAAGCGGACGAAGTTCTTTCTAGCACCACAACGCTCGATCTTAGTGATAGTAAGATTGCCGATCTTAGTCCCCTACAAAACTTGACAGGTTTGGATGAGCTTTACTTAGGCAATAATCACATTACGAATCTAAACCCCCTCAGTACGCTCACCAACCTGACTCGACTCTATCTAAGCTATAACCGCATTACTGATCTGTCTCCACTCCAGCCCTTACGTAAATTAAAGGCTCTTTTTTTAGGCAATAATCGCATTGTAAACATTGATTCGCTGCGGTTTTTAGAAAATCTAGTCAGTCTCGATCTGGTGTCTAATCAGATTCTCGACATCAGCCCTCTAAAGTCCCTGTCAATGTTGAATAATCTGGATTTAAGCTTCAACCGCATTGCCGATATTAGCCCGTTGCGATCACTCACAAGCCTCACAGAGCTTTCACTATCTGCTCAAAATATTTCAGACCTCACGCCACTTACATCACTCGCAGATTTAACCAATCTCGATCTCAGTGGCAATAAAATCGCCGATCTCAGTGCCTTAAAACCGTTGAGAAATCTTACTAATCTTGCGTTGGGTGGCAATCAAATTACGAATGTCAATGCGCTCAGCACCTTGTCTAACCTTACAACGCTGTATTTGGGTGGCAATCGCATTAGTAATCTCACTTCCCTTAAAGCGCTTACCAATCTCAACGTACTCTATCTGCAAAATAATCCCTTGCCTAACTCTATATGTCCTGTAAAACCAGAGTCAATTTGTCGTTTTTAAAGCAGAGATATAGCAGCCCTAAAGCATTCTTGAAAAGCATGCTGCGTTTGATATAGTTAGCGGTCAGCGGTCAGCAGTCAGCCTTGAATTTAAAGCTGAAAGCTGACGGCTGACGGTTCATTCAGAATCATGTTCACAAATCAGATAGGATTGCGATAGTATCACCCTGTAAACTATTTTTTGATTCCGTTTCTTAAGCTTTTTTATGACAAACGCACCAGGCTGGCAGGGCAGCTTAAAACTCATCTATGCCAGCCGTGAACAGACCACGCACGTTGCTCATACTCAAGCACAAGCACCGCTCAAAGTGCAGCGATCGCTCTATCCAGAAGGTCAATCCGTTTGCCACAGTATCATCTTGCACACCGCAGGCGGCATTGTAGGGGGCGATCGGCTCGACCTCGACATCCAACTGCAACCGCAGACGAACGCATTAATTACCACTGCATCAGCGGGCAAAATCTACCGCACGAATGGGCAAGAAGCAAGACAGAGGACGCGCGTTGAGGTATCGGCTGGAGCTTGTTTAGAATGGTTTCCACAGGAAACGATCGTCTTTGACCAGGCGCTGTATCGTCAAGCGATGCACGTTGAGTTAGCGGCTGGGGCCACCTGGCTGGGTTGGGAAATTACTCGCTTTGGGCGTAGTGCAAGAGGAGAGCAGTTCTTGCAAGGTGATTGGCGATCGCACACGGAAATTTGGCAAGAGGGCTGCCCGCTGTGGATTGATCGCCAATGGCTACCAGGCAGTGAAGCCTCGTTTTATGGTGCTCATGGTCTGGCAGGGTGTCCGATTGTCGGCAGCTTTGCCTTTGTGGGGCAGGCTGTGGACACGGCAGTGGTGGAGAAGGCCCGATTGCTCTGGACAGGTGAAGCAGGAGAAATCGGCGTAACTCGCTTACAATCAGGCTTACTCTGTCGCTATCGAGGGCACTCAACCGCCGCAGTGCGCCGCTGGTTTATTGAGGTTTGGCAGCTAATCCGCTTATTATTCTTAGGTCGATCGGGTTGTGTGCCCAGGGTTTGGGGAGTGTCATAGGGACATATCATCAAGGAGAATGTGATGAGGAGTAACCGATGCAATTAACGCCGCAAGAGAAAGATAAACTGTTGATTTTTACGGCTGCACTGGTAGCAGAACGGCGCAAAGAGCGCGGACTAAAGCTGAATTATCCAGAGGCGATCGCCTACATTTCGGCTGCCATTTTAGAAGGGGCAAGAGATGGACGTACCGTTTCTGAATTAATGAGCCACGGTACCACATTGCTGTCGCGTAGTGATGTGATGGAGGGCATCCCTGAAATGATTCATGAGGTTCAGGTTGAAGCGACGTTTCCAGATGGCACCAAACTGGTTACAGTGCATGATCCCATTCGCTAGTACAGAGCAAATGGCACTACAGCTAACGCCAGCTAGCACAAGCAGTAGGTAACTCAATTGATGGCCGAGGTTAACTTGTCTATTCGACCTGCGAGAGTGGAGGAAGCAACATTTTTGACTGAACTACTGCTACGTTCTAAGGCTCACTGGGGCTACGATGCAGACTTTATACAGCGCTGCCGTAATGTATTCGCTATTCTACCTGAATGGATTGCCAAAGATACTTTTTTCGTGCTTCAAAAGAAGACTCAAATTATCGGTTTTTATAGCTTACAACAGCAAGATTTAACGGTGGAACTGACTGATCTCTTCATTGAGCCTTCTGTGCTTGGTCATGGCTACGGAAAATTATTGTGGCATCATGCGATTGAAACCGTTCGTTCGTTTGGGGTGAGCACGCTTCTGATTAAAAGTGATCCAAATGCTGCAGGGTTTTATGAAGCGATGGGAGCAAAGCAGATTGGAGAGACTCCTTCAGTCATTAATGCAGGAAGGATGTTGCCGTTGTTGGAGTTTAAGTTAGTTTAATCTGTATAACCTTTACTGAACGGAGGTCAAATGATTCCTGGAGAAATGCTCATTGACGACGGAACCATTGAACTGAATGAAGGGCGTAAAACAGTAACACTCGTTGTGGCAAACACAGGCGATCGACCCATTCAAGTTGGGTCTCATTTTCATTTTTTTGAAGTGAATACGGCACTGGCGTTCGATCGAGCCCAGGCGCGTGGAATGCGTTTAGATATTCCGGCTGGTACAGCCGTAAGGTTTGAACCCGGTGATGAAAAAGAAGTGGCGTTAGTTGCTTTAGCAGGTAGCCGTGAAGTCTATGGCTTAAACAACAAAATCGATGGTGCTTTGGATGGGAAGAAAAGCGACAGCAAGAAGAAAAGTGACGGGAAAAAGAAAAAGTAAAGGCTGCTTAAATGATTCGACCAGGGCTATGCAGCTTGTCTGGACTTTTCTAAACCCTCTGCGTCCTTCCAATCTCTTGATTAACTGCTTCAAGAGAGCGTCCATTTAATCGAGAGCCTCTACTGACTGACACAGCAACCCTAAAAACAAATTTTGCACAGCCGTATCCGTACCTAGCCTGGGTCAGTTGCCCAGCGTTTAGGTACGAGCAAAGAACAAAAACTTGAGCCAAACCGCTCTTAAAGTGGAGCTGACGGGAGTCGAACCCGTGTCCGCCCTGGGTATTGGTACATCGCTCATTCACAGGCTTAGCTTCTCTGATCCTCAAAGCGGGAACCGTCCCTTATCCCGGACAGTGGGATGCTCTGATAAAATCTTAGCCAAAAAGCCTACCAGAGAAAGCTTCTTGGAGCATCCGTTGGGGGTTGTCTATCATCCTTAACGGAGTCAGATGACAGACGCTCGAACCAGTTAGAGGTTGTTAGGCAGCAACAAGTGCTTGCTTACGAGCAAAAGGTACGATGTTGTTCGCATGTACGTTGTTTTGAGCCATTGATTTATGAGAGTTAGCTCGCTCTCAGCCTGAATCACACTGTAGTGTTCGCCAAAACGTCGAAACCGTTGCAGCCCCGAGTCGTTTCTTTATTATAACTGCTCTTGGCTGCTGTGTATGTTGCTGGCTAAACACGAAGCCTACTGTGGAGTAACACTTTATTTGTCAGCGTTAACAAGATCATGTCGTCGAAGTCCCGGTTGTAACAGAATCGTGTCGCTTTAACAATTTAGTGCCGTCCAAACTTTTTGAGACAGTGTTAACAGCTTAATGTCGTCGAATCAGCTTCAGCTATCAGGGATTAAAGCATCTCCATGTTTGGGGCTGTAACGGTTTCCTTTCAATCCTTCCTAATATCTATAAATACAAGACCATAATTTTAGTAGGAAAAGAAAAACCGAGTGAAGAGCAGGTGTCTTACCAAACTTGAGTTATGCTTTAAGGCTAATATAGCGTTTTCATACTAGTGGGGCACAGTAACAGCAATGAGAGAACCAATTCCTTAAGTCGCTCAATGACACTTGGTAGAAAGCTGCATCAATGGCTTCGTTAAGCTCTGGATAACGCCGTGCCCCAATCGAACGCAGAATGCTGTTAAGCTTTGAAAAGCAATTCTTGATCGACGAAAAGTCTGGCGAGTACGGCGGTAGGAAGATCAGCTTGGCACCTGCATCCTCAATCAACTTTCTCACGTCTTCACCGAGATGAAGCGAGCAGTTATCAATGATGACACAGGCACCTTGCCACAGCTTAGGCACGAGTTTCTGGGGAATAAACACCCTGAATTACTATATCTAATACGCCTCACTAGACTGGAAATTGCTGTAGACGCTGTTCCAAAGCCTTTTGCGCCTGTTCTCGATCGTCAAAATGAATCTTTTCAGTCCCTAGAATCTGATAATCTTCGTGGCCTTTTCCCGCGATCAAGATGCCATCACCCGGTTGAGCTTCTAGAATTGCCAGACGAATGGCCTCAGCCCGATCGCCAATCACCGTAGGTTCGACGGCTTCAGGAATGCCAGCCGCCACATCCTGCAAAATGCGCTGTGGGTTTTCAGTACGTGGATTGTCGGACGTGACAATCACTCGATCGGCCAGATCGGCAGCAATGCGACCCATCTGGGGACGTTTGCCTCGATCGCGATCGCCTCCACACCCAAACACACAGACCATCTTGCCTTGAATGAACGGTCGTGCAGCTCGCAACAAATTCTCCAGACTGTCGGGCGTGTGAGCATAGTCCACAATCACGCTGATATCCTGATTGGGCGATACCTGCACCTGTTCCATCCGTCCTGGTACGCCACCAAACTGCGGCAACGCTGCCACAACATCACCTAGCTCTAGCCCAATATGCAACACCGCACCAACGGCTGCCAGCAGATTAGCGAGATTAAATTGACCGACGAGGGGCGATCGAAAAGCAGCTTCACCACGAGGGGTATGCAGAACGCCAGTCACTCCATCTGCACCGTACTGCAAAGCACTGGTGTACAAGTCTGCCGTTGCATCTTCGGTGCTATAGCTCCAGGTGCGAGTTTGCTCAAGGTGCTGAATTAACTGTTGTCCATACGGATCATCCAGGTTAACGATCGCACGCCCTTTGAGATAACCAGGACTAAACAGCAGCGCTTTAGCCGCAAAATAATCATCCATATCACGATGAAAATCCAGATGATCTTGCGTCAGGTTAGTGAAGACTGCAACCTCAAAGCTACAACCCAGCACTCGTCCCTGTGCTAAAGCGTGGGAACTCACTTCCATCACACCAAACTCACTTCCTGCGGCCAGAGCCTCTGCCAACTGTCGCTGTAACTCCACCGCAAACGGAGTCGTGTGCAAAGCAGTTTGCTGATAGCCCTGCCATCGCGTGTAAAGCGTGCCCAAAAGCGCCGTAGACTTGTGCGCCTGCTGCAACAGAAACTCAATCAGATGCGTCGTTGTCGTCTTGCCATTAGTACCCGTCACGCCCACCAGCTTCAACTGCTGCGCTGGGTTGTCGTAGAATGCCGCTGCCAGTTGAGCCGACACCTGCACCATATCGTTAGCGGGAATGATGCAGAGAGTTAGGAGTCGGGAGTCGGAAGTCGGGAGTGGAGCGCGTTGTTCACTCGCTGCCTTTTGTGCCGCTTGAGGAGACACAATGGCCGCGATCGCTCCTGCCGCGATCGCCCCTGTCCCAAAATCACCCCCATCAACGCGCGTTCCCGGTAGCCCAATAAACAAATCTCCTGGCTGACAGGTATGAGAATTTGTCGCCAACCCCTTTACCTCAGCCTCCAGCGCAGGATGGTCAGGCAATGGTGCCATACCCGGAACGATCGCCAGCAACTCTCGTAACTTCATGTCAGCGCTCCCTTTCTATGGAATGAACGATGCACGACCACCAAAGTCTAGATTTTAGAGCGTCGGCAGCGCTTTGCGACGAGAAGCGAAAACCTCACGCCATCTAACCAAAACCTCGGAGTTTTGCCCTCCGTGTCGATGGTCCATCTTATTACCAGTACAAAACTCCGAGGTTTGTGTCAGCCTCATTGAAAGACTCCTCAGCTATCCCAGAGACTCTTGCACGAGTAGTAAAGACTCTTCGGACACTCCCAAAGCCTCTCGCGTGAGTATCGAAGACTTGTGAGTAAGTATCAAACACTCAACAACGAGTAGTAAAAACTCTCCAGACTATCCCAAAGACTCTCCAGCCACCCTCAAAAACGTTTTGAGACAGTTCAGAACGCCTTCAACGTGCCTCCAACTTTATCCTTTTCCTTCTCCTACCCTCTACCTTCTGCCCTCTGCCCTCTGCCTTCTGCCTTCTGCTCTCTTTTCCCGCCTTCTTCTCTCCCTTCTCCCTACAAATACCGCCGCAACATCTGCTCCAACTGCTGCACCGTTGCACGCGGTGATGGACGAGGAAGAGGGATGAGGGATGAAGTTTTGAGTTCTAAGCTTTGAAATGCTCCCCCTGCCTCTGCTTCCCCTGCTTCCCCTGCTTCCTCTGCTCTCTCTGCTGCCTTCCCCGCTTCTTGACTCCTGACTCCTGACTCCTGACTCCTCTTCTCCTTCACCAATACCAGCACCGGAACCTCATACTGATACACCTGGAACCAATCATCACGAGTGGTAATGTCCCGCACGTCCAGAACTAAATCGAAGCTCTTGATCTGCGTGAGCTTTTCTTGCAGTCCTTCACACAAATGACAGCCCGGCTTGCTGTAAAGAATTAGATGAAGGCTCAAGCTTTACTCCTTGCTGCTTAACGCTCGATCGATACCGTTTTGACACAGCGACGATGCCAAAAGAGATCGATTCCTAGCGATCGTGCTGACACAACGTTACCCTAGTTCGCTATCGTAGAGAATGCAGAAGACTTGAGGTAACTCGTCGCGATGACCCAATCTACGAAGCCGCTTATTCAACCTACCAGCCTCGACCTGAAAAAACTCAACCAGCGTTTTGAGAACGCTCATCCTAGAGATATCCTTGCCTGGAGTGTCGAGAACATCCCTACAGGGTTGGTGCAAACCAGCGCGTTTAACGTCGATGACATCCTGATTACCGATCTGTTTTACCGAGAACTCAAGCCAGCTACACCCGTACCCGTGCTGTTTTTAGACACGCTCTTTCACTTCCCCCAGACACTAGAGCTAGTTGCCAAAGCCAAAGCCTTATACAACCTTGACTTAAAGATCTACAAAACGAACGAAGCGAATAGCCGCGAAGCCTTTGCTGCCAAATACGGCGAAGCCTTGTGGGATGCTGATATCGCCAAGTTTCATCAAGTCACCAAAATTGAGCCACTTCAGCGAGGGTTGGCAGAGCTAGGTGCGATCGCCTGGATTACCGGACGTCGCCGCGATCAGGCAAATACTCGTGCCGATATGCCGATCTTTGAAATCGATACGCAAGAGCGGCTGAAGATTAACCCGATCGCCAACTGGACGCGCAAAGAAACCTGGGCCTACGTGTTTGAACACGATGTCATTTACAATCCACTCCACGACCAAGGCTACCCCAGCATCGGCGACGAACCCATCACCACAGCTATTGCTGAAGGTGAAGACGAACGCGCTGGACGCTGGCGGGGGATGGGCAAGACAGAGTGCGGCATCCATATTTAGGGAATCGGGAGTGGGGAGTGGGGAGTAGGGTAGAAAGGCTGAAGGCTGAAGGCTAAAAGAGACGAGAGAGAGTAGAGGGGAGAGGGGTCAGACTCAAACCTTAGAACTTGAAGCTAAACGCTAAAACACCTCACTCCTCTCTTGAAACTCAAAACTCGAAACTTTCCTTGCTGTCATTGGTTCCACTTCCTCCTTACTCCTCACCCTATTTATGACCAAAACCATTCTGATCACAGGTGCTTCCACAGGCATTGGGTATGAAACCGCACGCTTGTTTCAGCAACGAGGCTGGAATGTGGTGGCAACCATGCGTTCACCGGAGAAGGCTGAAGCCTTGGCAGCACTGGAAAACGTCTGCTGTTTACGAGTGGATGTGACTGATCCAGAATCGATTTCGCAGGCGATCAGGCAGACCTTAGAACGCTTTCAGTCGATCGATATTTTGCTCAACAATGCAGGTTATGGTTTGGTCGGTGCGTTTGAAGCGTGTAGCCTGGAGCAAATTGAACGTCAGTTTGCGACGAATGTGTTTGGCTTGATGGCGATGACACGAGCACTCTTGCCGCACTTTCGCGAACAGCGATCGGGCATCATTATGAATGTGTCATCCATTGGTGGACAGATGGGGTTCCCGCTTTACAGCCTTTATCATGCTACCAAATGGGCAGTGGAAGGCTTTTCCGAATCGCTGCAATACGAACTGGAAGCATTCAATATCCGCGTCAAAATCATTGAGCCGGGACCCATTAAGACCGATTTTTACGAGCGATCAGCAGAGCTTGCCAGTAAACCAGGGCTGACTGCCTATGATGCGTTCGTTGCAAAAGTGATGACAGCCACGAGAAAGGCAGACGCTACCGGATCGCCACCAGCGGTTACGGCACAGGTAATTTATCGAGCGGCGACAGATGGTTCACGGCGGCTCCGTTACCCAGCAGGGGGAAACGCGGGAGCCTTGATTTTCCTGCGCAAGCTGTTACCCGATCGCCTGTTCAGTGGCATCATCCGAGGGGCAATGATGCGCTAATTACGCAAACCTCAGAGGTTTTGCCAAGAATCAAGCATCGTAAGAAGCTGATCGCTTAAACCTCCGAGGTTTTGGTCAAAAGTTGTAAGTTCTGGCTCTTGATAATTTTGTACTATCTAGAACAGTGGCTCTACACTGGATAGCAACAACTGTCAGCTATTTCGAGCCAAGCGTGTGATCAAACTTCTCCATCTGTCAGATATCCACATGGGCAGCGGGTTTTCGCACGGGCGAGTCAACCCTGAAACCGGACTCAATTCCCGTTTAGAGGATTTTGTTGGCACGTTGGGACGCTGCATCGATCGCGCCCTTGCCGAACCCGTCGATCTCGTTTTGTTTGGTGGCGATGCCTTCCCTGACGCGACTCCACCACCCTTTGTGCAACAAGCCTTTGCCAGCCAGTTTCACCGATTGGTCGCCGCGCAAATTCCGGCAGTGCTGTTGGTGGGAAACCATGACCAGCACGCCCAGGGGCAAGGTGGCGCAAGTCTGTCTATTTACCGGACGCTGGATGTACCTGGCTTTGTGGTGGGCGATCGGTTGGAAACCCACCGTATTCAAATACAGAATGGTCTGGTGCAGGTAATTACGCTGCCCTGGCTAACACGATCAACCCTACTCACGCGTCCCGATGCGGAAGGGCTGTCGCTGGGTGAAGTCGGTCAATTATTGATTGATCGCCTCCGCGTTGCCCTGGAAGGCGAGATTCGTCGCCTCGATCCAGACATTCCCACCGTGCTACTGGCACACCTCATGGCAGACAATGCCCGCTTTGGAGCCGAGCGCTTTCTGGCAGTGGGCAAAGGTTTTACCGTCCCATTAGGATTGCTCTCGCGAGACTGTTTCGATTACGTGGCATTGGGGCACGTCCACCGCCATCAGGTACTCTGCGAAAGCCCGCCGATCGTCTACCCTGGCAGCATTGAGCGCGTCGATTTCAGCGAAGAAAAGGAAGACAAAGGCTTTGTACTGGTCACGCTGGCAAAAGGACAGACCACCTTTGAGTTTTGCCCGTTGCCCGTCCGAGCCTTTCGCACGATCGAAATAAACCTCTCTGAAGCGGACGATCCTCAGAGCAAGCTACTCCAAGCGCTCAAACCAGAGGTGATTCAGGATGCGGTAGTGCGTCTGGTATATCACCTGCGATCGGAGCAGCTTGAACAGATTGATACCAATGCCATCCATCAGGCACTGAACAACGCCCACACCTACACCATTCATCCTGAAATCGTTAGCCAGTTTTCTCGCGCACGTCTGCCCGAACTGGGTAGCGGCACCACCATTGCACCTCTTGATGCCCTCAAAGCCTATCTCGCTAACCGGGAAGACTTGCAGGAGCTTGAAGACGATATGCTTGCTGTCGCTGAGAGCCTACTGGCAGAAGAAGAACATGCCTGGTTTCAAGCCGCGATCGCGGCTGAAGAAGAAACTGCACTCAACGCTCAAGCGGAACCCCAAGAGACCCAATTACGGTTGCTCTAACATTAAAAAAACGATTCCACTATGTCGGAATTGCTCCAGGAGTGGCGAGATTCAACAATTTTCCCTGCGTTGATTCTAAAATTACGTCGTGGATAAAGGCGCTGGCGTGGAGAATTTCAATACCAATCAGTTCCCCTGCATCATTAAGTTCAGCCGTAATAGTTGGGCTAATCTCGACGCTGTTTGCTTCCGGTTCATCCAAAAGCGTGACGTACAGCACATCTTCCGCCTCAAAGTAATTCATTTTGGCATTAGTCATTGAGTGTATATAGCGATCCTATTTGGATTGTGAGAAAGGATTCCAGTGGAATCCTTTCTCACAAAGCCTCTCAATCTCACAAATGATTTAGGACTGCTATATCTCCCACTTTTCAGGCGAAAGCGAATTTGCTGACGGGTTGTGACATGAATAATGCTGTCTTCAGATGCTTCGTAAGGGATAACAACTAAACTGTCATTGTGCTTGCAACGGCTTTAAGGCGATCGAAGATTTTTCTAGCTTTAAATTGACAATAAAACAATTGGAATGCAGGTCTGGAAATTTTGCAAATCGTGGTCGGTGGTAAGAATACTGAAACTGCGACGATGAGCAACTGCACAAATCAGAAAATCAGTATTTGAGCCTTGAATACCTCTGCTTCGACAGGTATTAAAAAAATCTGCGGCAAGTTCATAATCATCGCTAGATAGCGTTAAATCTGGAAAGGATCTCAAGTAGCTTCGCAAGCGAGTGAACTGTTCAGAACTACGAATGCCTGAGAGAATCTCTTGGCGAATCGCGCCTAACAACGCAACTTGGTCATTCACGATCAGATCTCGCAAGGTCGTGACGATCGGAGAGGATGCAGGCGGTGTTTGCCGACGCAACGCGAGTGACCAAACGGATGTATCAACAATGACGCTCATGCCTGCTGTCGTTGCTGCTTGTAATCGTAGTCTTCGTAATCAACAGTACCAAAAAGGTCTAGCAGTTTGAGCCGCTTACGGCGTTGAACGTACTCGCGCAAAGCCGTCTCAACTAAAGTATCGACGGTTGCCTGGTCATCGAGTGCTAGTGCTTCTTGTAGCAAAGATTCGTTGATATTGAGCTGAGTCACCATAACTGATTCTAAAGAGCGCTTGCTTAGTTCAATAGTAATGTGCTTTCTCCGTTCACCCAAAAGTGCTGACTGATTGAGCAGAATTGCTGCGATCGCCTACTTTTGCCCTTTTGCATCCCATGCCATACGCCCTCTTCACTCCGCTCTCAACTGCTTCAACTCCGCCTCCGCCCGTTGCTTGAGCGTCGGATCACCCAATCCCTTGAGCGCGGCTTTCAGATCATCAATCGCCTTCTGCTTCATGAGGTAAGTAGGAAAGCACAATTATTTGTAGGATGGGTTACGCTACCGCTAACCCATGCGTAGGTTGGGTTTTATGCTTCAACCCAACCTACGCCCATCTTATATTTAATTTCACCACCTACTTAATAAGACCAGAAGCAGCTTTGAGCGGTCAGTTGATTCGCGTCAACCGTCCTGCTTGATATCAGCTACAGCGCAATCCCCCAGGCTGCCAAAACGGTTTTAATGCCTGCCGTAATGGTGGGCAAGTATTTCTCAGAGAACTCCAGCAGCCCATTGCCACGCTTGACGATCGTCGGCAACGCATCCAACGCATCACCTGCGCGTTCCAGCAGATCAGGATTTTTACGATCGCCCCCCAACTTTGCGATCGCATCGACATGCTTCAGCGCTTTCTCTTTGTCTTTTGCGTCCAAGCCAGCGTCGGGTGTTTCGATCGCCGTTTTCAATTGCTTCAGCAGGTCTGCCAGCTTCAGTGCGTCAGGGTCTTTGGTGGCTTCCAATTGACCGAGGGTGAGGGTGAGCGTGCCGCTGATGTCGCCGCCTGCTGCACCCGTGATTTCTTTGCCTGCCACGCCGCTATTGTCGCCGCCTACCAAACTATTAATGCCGCCTGTCACGTTGTTTAGTTCGATGTTGCTGCGTTTGTCTGACATAGGATCTCCTGTGAATTGAGCGTTGGGAGCGTTGAGGATTGGTCTGCTGAATTGGTCGGTTTGATGATAAACGAAGCCTTGCAAGAACACGGATTGCTCTCGATAGACGGTGAGTTGCCCTTCAGCATGGGCTAACTTTTGCTGCGCTGCCTGCTCTGCTTCTCGTGATGCCGCCAGTTGTTTATGCAACTCGTAGTCGTGCGTAAACTGCGCGTGCATTGGCGCTTTGTCCGCTTCAGGATTGGCAACGGCTAGTTTGACGAACCGATTGCCATCGCCTACATCCACCAGCGAATGCAGCGACAAGCCTGCATCCTCGTACTCCGTGAGCAAATTTCGCAGTGCTACATCAAACGCCTGCGGTTCAATGCCATTGTGAAAAAGAAAATCGAGCGTATTTGAAACCAATGTATCTGAGAACTGGCGCACCAGCTTCGCAAAATCTCCTGGCTGGAAGATACCGCTGGCAGGTCTACGTTCTTGCTGGTTTGGTTCTAAATAAATGTAGTCACAACGCACATCATTGAAGCGAGTCGCGGCATTGATTCCCCAATGTTGAATGCAGGCTCCGGTTAAGACAGCATGAGAAAAATCGGTGCCTAATGCCTGTGTGCTTTCTAAGTGGGCGTGTTTTAAGTTAGCGTTCTGCAAATTCGCATCATTCAAGTTTGCCCTCAGTAAATTAGCGCCCTCTAGCTCAACCCCTGCCAGGTGAAGGCGCTGTAAGTTGACTTGGCTGTAATCTTGACTGCAACCGTTGCGGCTTGTGCAGAGTGCCCGGATGGTGTCATTAAAGTCGTTGGGGAATTTGCATCGAGCAAACGAGACGTGAGTCCAGTCCACAAAGTCAAGGGTTGCATTTGAAAAATCAGCATTATGAATAGTGGCATCAGAAAACCTTGCATTGGTCAGATCAGCAGCCTCGAAGATAGTGCCACGTCGATAGCGAATCGTTTTGATTTGCTCTCTAAACCAGTAGATGGCGAATCCAGCAAAGAGAATTGCAACACTACCCCCAGCAATGCCTTCCGCTATTGCGCCTCTGCAAAAGGCAGAGATTGCAGCGATAGCGAGAGCGCCAGCGACGACGACAGCAATAGCGAAAAGGACAACGCCAGTGCCAGTGCCAGCGACAACGACAGCGAAAACGCCAGCGACGGCGAAAAGGACAACGGCAGCGACAGCGAAAAGGGCAACGGCAAAGGCAGCGATGCCATTGGTAGCTAAAAAGACAGCGAAACCGACAACGAGAACGAAAATTTCAACAAACTGGAGTATAAGTTGCTTACGGCTTTGCCCAGTTTTAACTTGCTGAAAGTCTGCGCCTGCTAACATAGCATCGCTGAAATTGCAGCCTCGGATGTCAGATTTGCTGAAGTTTACGTCTGCAAGGTTTTGCTGCTTGAACGATCGGTTTTGCAAATCTTGCTTATGGTAGTGCAGTTGGGGCATGGGGGCGCAGAGCAGTGGGTGCAGCAGGCTTCTCGTTCATTATTGCCTTGCCAAAAGATTTCGTCATCATAGTGGTCAGGGCTGACGCAAACCTCGGAGATTTATAAAACCTCCGAGGTTTAGTCCGGGACAATCCTGATGCATTGCCATACATTGCGATCGGATCACGATTCATTACAAATGGATCGGGTCACATTACCAATCGATCGGGTCACAATCCTTCTGCATTGCGTCGCATTGGCATTGTGTCGGGTCACAATCCTTGTGTATTGCCCCACAATGCTGTTGTAATGGGTCACATTGGCAATGTATCGCCTCGCAATCGCATTGTGTTGGGTCACGTTGCTTTTGTATGGCATCACAATGCTTCTGCATGGACTGACATTGCTTCTGCATGGACTGACATTGCTTTTGTTAGCTCGACGCGCCATCCCGTTCGCATCCCAACCGCGCGTCGTGGCAGAATGTATCAAAGTTAAACACACGTAGCTGCTCCCATGACCGCCGCAACCCCAAATCTGCCCAGCCAATACGACCCTGCAACCGCCGAAGCCAAATGGCAGCATTTATGGGAGGCAAACGCGGTCTTCAAAGCTGACCCCAATCATCCCGGCGAACCGTACTGCATCGTGATTCCGCCGCCCAACGTCACGGGCAGCTTGCACATGGGTCATGCCTTCGAGCATTCCTTAATTGATGTGCTGATTCGCTATCACCGGATGCTGGGGCGCAACACCCTCTGGCTACCGGGCACCGACCACGCCAGTATTGCCGTCAGCACCATTCTGGACAAGGAACTGAAGGCGCAGAAGAAAAAGCGGCAGGATGTGGGGCGAGAGGCATACCTGAAACGCGCCTGGGAGTGGAAAGAAGAATCGGGCGGCACGATCGTCGGTCAATTGCGCCGTTTGGGGCTGTCGGTAGACTGGTCGCGGGAACGTTTCACGATGGACGAAGGCTTGTCTGAAGCGGTGGTAGAAGCGTTTGTGCAACTCTATGACGAAAAGCTGATTTATCGCGGCGAGTACCTCGTCAACTGGTGCCCTGCCACGCAATCCGCCGTGTCGGATACCGAAGTGGAGAACCAGGAAGTCAACGGGCATCTGTGGCATTTCCGCTATCCCCTTACGGATGGGTCTGGCTTTGTGGAAGTGGCAACCACACGCCCCGAAACGATGCTGGGCGATACGGCTGTGGTGGTGAATCCCAACGACGATCGCTACAAATCTCTAATCGGCAAAACGCTGACCTTACCTCTCGTGGGTCGGCAGATTCCCATCATTGCGGATGAGTACGTCGATGCCACCTTTGGGACGGGTTGCGTGAAAGTCACCCCTGCCCACGACCCCAACGACTTTGAAATGGGCAAGCGCCACAACCTGCCGTTCATCAACATCATGAACAAAGACGGGAGCCTGAACGAGAATGCAGGCGCGTTTCAGGGACAAGATCGCTTTGTGGCGCGGAAGAACGTCGTTGCGCAGTTGGAGTCAGAAGGCTTCCTGGTCAAAACTGAGGACTACAAGCATACGGTGCCCTATAGCGATCGCGGTAAGGTGCCCGTTGAGCCGTTGCTTTCAACCCAGTGGTTCGTCAAAATTCGCCCGATGGCAGACCAGACGCTGGAGTTTCTGGATGGTCAGCAGTCACCCGCCTTTGTGCCCGATCGCTGGACGAAAGTGTACCGCGATTGGCTGGTGAGCCTGCGCGACTGGTGCATCTCGCGCCAACTCTGGTGGGGGCATCAAATTCCGGCCTGGTATGCCGTGAATGAAACAGGCGGCGAGATTCAAGACAACACGCCGTTTGTGGTGGCACGGAATGAGGCAGAGGCAAGGGAAAAGGCGATCGCCCAATTCGGTGCAGACGTTAAACTCGTCCAAGATCCCGATGTGCTCGACACCTGGTTCTCATCGGGACTGTGGCCCTTCTCCACGCTCGGCTGGCCCGAACAAACCGCCGATCTCGCGCGCTACTATCCCACCACCACGCTCGTCACAGGGTTCGACATTATCTTCTTCTGGGTCGCCCGTATGACCATGATGGCAGGGCACTTCACCGGAAAAATGCCCTTTCAAACCGTCTACATTCACGGCTTGGTGCGGGACGAAAACAACAAAAAGATGTCCAAATCCTCCAACAACGGTATCGATCCACTGTTGCTGATCAACAAATACGGCACCGATGCGGTACGCTATACCCTCATCCGCGAAGTCGCAGGGGCAGGGCAGGACATTCGCCTGGAATACAACCGCAAAACCGACGAATCCGCCACCGTCGAAGCCTCCCGTAACTTTACGAACAAGCTGTGGAATGCATCCCGGTTTGTGTTGATGAATGTGGGGAGTGGGAGTTTGGGAGGCAGGGAGGCAGGGGAGGCAGGGGGCAATAATCAAGAACCTTTTCATCCTTTATCCTTTATCCTTCATCCTTCATCCTTCACCCCCACACCCCACACCCTCGAACTCGCCGATCGCTGGATTCTCTCTCGCTTCCACCAGGTGACGCAGCAAACCCGTGACGCGATCGACCATTTCGGTTTAGGAGAAGCCGCCAAAGGGCTGTATGAATTTATCTGGGGTGATTTCTGCGACTGGTATATCGAGCTAGTGAAGCCGCGCTTACAGGGCGATGATGCTGAGTCCAAACAGACGGTTCAACAGGTGCTAGTCTTCGTTCTGGAAGGCATTCTCAAGCTGCTGCATCCGTTCACACCGCATATTACAGAAGAGATCTGGCATACGCTGACGCAAGCAGGCGACGATCGCTATCTGGCGCTGCAACCCTATCCTGAGTCGGATACTAGCCTGATCGATCCTGAACTAGAGCAACAGTTTGATTTGCTCATCGGCACCATTCGCACCATTCGTAACTTGCGTGCCGAAGCGGAGATCAAGCCAGCGGTGAAAGTGACGGCGATTTTGCAGACTGAGAGCGATCGCGAACAGCAAATCCTTAATGCAGGTCAGGCTTACATCAAAGACTTGGGGAAAGTAGAAACGCTGACCATCACGACCATCAATGATGCCGCGCAGGTAGCTACCGATGCGTCTCAGGCGATCGCGGGTGTAGTCGGCACGGTGCAGGTGGTGATTCCACTGGCAGGTGTCGTTGACTTGGGAGCACAACGCATTAAGATTGAACGCGATCTAAAACGGGTGGAGGCGGAAATTCAATCTCTCTCTGGTCGTCTCAGCAATCCGGGGTTTGTCAACAAAGCGCCTGCGGATGTCGTTGAGAACGCACGGGCAACCCTGGCAGAAGCTGAGAAACAAGCAGAGCTTTTGGGCGATCGGCTCAGCAAACTTTAGTGCTTCTACAGGCACCCAAACACCAGCTCCAGTCTACCAACATGTGTTTCTTCCTCAACTTTAGGACGGAAGACTCAGAACACCACAAGGGGCAATGCGCTTCTCCTCCTACCGACAAAGCCCAACTGTCTCAGCATGTAGGTTTAATCCAACCCTACATTTTTTGGGGCTAGCAGCAACAGGTGGAGTCTGTGTCTTGCGATCGCATTACCCCGGCAACGATTGTTTAGATCTCTGGCAACTTCACGCTACGGTAGTAGGATATGTTGGGCCTCGTCGTTACGCACCCTTAAGCCTGGTTTCGGTGCGTGACGCTGTCGCTTTTCTTGAATGCCGAAGGCTATACGGCACCCTCTAACTCATGTCGTACCAGATTAGATTGAAAATGCGACACATTTTGTAGGGGCAAGGCATTGCCTTACTGACGTGGAAGCAGCTGTAGGATGGCTACTAGGGTTCAGAATTTGATGAGGCATTTGATGAGTCTTCGGAAACCAACTCTGCTTGTTGTGTAGCTTCCTCTGAAGCACAAGTTGGTTTCAACGCTTTTTGGGCAAGCCGTGTAGTGTAAACAGCCGCACCCATCGCCAAAACTACCCCCCCTGTTTGCAAGGCCAATTTTCTAGGCGTTAGCCCTTCTTGTAGGAGCGCAATGCCAAACGAGCCTAAATAAACGTACAGAGTGATGACAGGCAACATACCTAACCATGAAAAGAAACAGTACTGCCAGAAATTGACTCTTGTACAGCTAAACCCATAATTGAGAATGTTAGAAGGAACTAGCGGCGAGAGGCGAGTGAGCAACAATATCTTCCACCCCTTCTTACCAACAGCTTGATCAAGCTGGGCAAAACGAGGGTGTTTACTAATCCACTTTTTAATTCGTTGTCGAGCGATTGTACGACCCAAGAGGAAGCAGACGATCGCGCCCAAGGTATCGGCGATCGAAACGGTGAGAGTGCCTTTAGCTAACCCAAAAATTGTGCCTGCAACTAAAATCAGAAGAATGTTGGGAAATCCCAGCACGGTGGCAAACAGATACATGGCAATAAATGCAGGCATCGCTGCTGGCCCCAGCTTAGCCAGCCAGTCTTTCAAAACCGTAAACCAGTCTTTAAGAGGAAGCGTGCTGGCTAGTAGAGCAAGCAGTATACACCCACCAATTAGCAACCAGAATTTTCGGCTGCGAAGCCAATTTAATTTCATGTTTATATCAATTGTTAGCTTGCGTATGGGTGTAGCAATTCTGAACTCAGCCTTTCAATTGGTTATAAGCGAGAAGGGGATGCATACTTTCTCAAAAGAAAACAATTCAAAAGTTGTATAGCTTTATACACCTTTGCTTGTTTGGTAAAAACTGGCGTTGCTAGCCATATGTTTTAGGAAAACCGGAATTGAGTAAGTAATTCAGATCAGCATAAGCATTATATCTATTCAACTTTAAGCCGATAAGTACGATCGCTACTTTCTTTTGGAAAGGGGTCATCATCAATTCAGCCTCAAGATAGAATGCGCATCAGAAGTAAATGCCTACTCTTGTGAAATATGTGTTCAAGAGGGGAAAGTCATGCTATCAAACGATTTATTAAAACGAGCGACAAGATGGCCTCGATATTTCTCTCAAGATAATTCTGGACCCAAATCGCTGTGTCGGCTACTAAATAAGGAGATTATGCTATCAGATGAGAGATAGCGTATAACGCAATCAATAAAGGCATACACAATAAAAACATGCACCGGACTACAGCTTTACATGTGAAAAATGACACAGACATTATTTTCTTTGAAAGAGCCTGTGGAAGCGATAGAACACCCAGCGCAAAAGATAGAGGCTCAATCTATTAAAGGTTTTATTATTGCAATCACGATCTTAATATTGTGGCTTGTTAGTTTAATTTTTCTTCTTTCAGCCAATGTTTCTAATTTCAGTATTTGGCTAACTGGAAAAGCGTTGATCTGGCAGAGCCTCCTTTACACGGGCTTATTCATTACGGCTCATGATGCCATGCATGGAGCAGTTTTTCCTGTCAACCTTAAAGCCAACAATGCCATTGGCTCTCTGTCAGTATTCTGCTACGGATTATTCTCTTATCAAGAACTGCTTAGAAAGCATTGGTTACACCATAAATATCCCGCTACACAGCGTGATCCGGATTTTCACAATGGTAGCAGACCCAATGTTTTTATCTGGTATTTCCAGTTCATGAAGCGCTATTGGAACTGGAGTAGGACAGCAGTCTTAGTGCTCTCACTGGGTATCATCCATTATCTTTTGCATGTTTCTGAAGCAAATTTAGCGCTATTTTGGGTGATTCCTTCGATTTTAAGCTCAGTGCAGCTATTTTACTTTGGTACTTATTTACCTCATCGTGAACCAGATACTGGTTATAGCAATTGCCATCGTGCTCAGAGTACAACGTTTCCTCTCATTTGGTCGTTCTTGACTTGCTATCACTTTGGTTATCACGAAGAACACCATGAATATCCTCACGTTCCCTGGTGGCACCTCCCTAAAATTTACCAACTAAAGCAGACCAGACACTCACAGCGCTAAGCTCACTGAAGGAGAATCAGAAAGCATGGCTCGTAAAGCTTTCTGAAACATTGGCTTAGCTGACTCAGAGTTTCTAAGGTGTGCAGATTTTTACAGAGATAAAAAGTTTACCTGTTTTATTTGCTGGCAGTTTCACACAGATAGTCAATGAAATAGCCTTCATTTGTTGGTTGTTGAACTTCGCAACAGCTAATGTTATTGATAGCAAAAGTGGATAGGCAAACTCTGTTGCTGCCGATGATGCACAGAAGAATATAACTGGGATGTTCCCAACAGAATGTGCAGAAAATGGCACAGCAGTTGATCCACTGGTCTGGTCATTCAGCCATCTTTTTCTTTCGGAGTCGTTTACTGCTTTCTCACTGATCTCTCACCAGGATTGAAGGATATCTAAGATTGCGATCGTCCGTGCAGGCCTCGCCGGATGCTCAGCGGGTATCACCTGGCAAGCAGCGGACATGACCATGCGGTTACAGGTGTGGTGCCCTACAACGAAGTCCTGGCTTCGCTTAAGCAGTGATGGATTTAGCTTGAACCAATAACATAGGGGAGAAACGCACGCCGTATTTCTGATGCACCCCGCAGGCTAGGCTCGATCGTCGCTGTAAACCAGGATGGATCGCCCTTGAGAAAATGTGCGTGAAGATCAACACATTGCCCATAGCGATCTGCAGCGTCCTTAATCGCTGTATTAATGCGTTGGAGGTTTGTACGAGCGATCGTGGGATCAATCCCTGAAAAGTTGCGTCGATCGTCTCCCAGTGTAGGGTCATAGACTGTACCCAAGCAGACGGGACGAATGGGTAATTGCTGTACAAAGGCATCGAGGACACTGGCAAAGGTGGCGATTCCTGGGCCTGTATCCTGCATGAGTCCCCGCAGCAGATCATTACCGCCCACAGTGATCAGAGCGATCGCCTTCTCCTCAACCCTTAAACCCTGTACCTGAGCGGGCAAACCCGCAACCGTCGCCCCATCACGAGCACGATGTTCTAAGCGGGCCGATCCACGTGAAGTGAGGTCTTGACCCTTAAAGTCGGGAAACAGGCGATCGTCATTTTGCACAAGGAGCTGTCCTGGATGCACACCGAACTCGTTGTAGCGACCGCAATCGAGAATTGAATCACCAAATGTATAGAGAGTTACCATTAATTGTGCCCGTTGCTTACAGCCCAAAAGCGTTAGAGCCATTGCTCCTCCAACCGCTTGAATCCATCGTCGTCGTGTTAGGGCGCGTTATCAATTAAGCTCAAAAGCCTTGTGCCTCAGTCTTACCGCGCCCGTCCTCACAGATAGGCTAGGGGCTGGAACCCTTGCTGCCAGTTATGTGTACGAGTAATTGATGGCAGCCCCTAGTTGAAAGGTAGCCATCATACTAACCGTTTAAAGCAAAATTGAGTCAGGCGGTCTAATGATTTCAGCCATCTGCATCTCTTCTACGTTAGAAGAAGTGAATAAAGCAAATTAGATTTGCGGAATGAGCAACGAGTAGGCTGTAGTTCAAGGCTGCTCAAATTTTAGTGGCTTACAAGATGGTTATGAAGCGAGTATTGCGCTGGGTCATTGCGTGTTTAATGGTGTTGAGTTGCATCACGGCTGTTCGCTCTCAGGCGGTGCGATCGGGGTCGATAGCAAGCTCAGCACCTGAAGCTTCTCCCATTGCAGTGACTCAGACAACCAACTTGAGCCAGGAATTTCAAACCCTGGGAGTGAATGGCTCAATCCTCATTTATGATGCAACGAGCGATCGCACATATGAACATAATTCCAAGCGTAATACAACACCGTTCTTACCGGCATCAACGTTTAAGATTCTCAACTCCTTGATTTCGCTTGAAACAGGCGTGATTGCCGATGAAATCGCTGTTTTGACATGGGACGGCATTGCAAGACAGCTTCCTGAATGGAACCGTGACTTAAATATGAGAGAGGCAATCAAACTATCAGCCGTTTGGTTTTATCAGGTGCTTGCCCGTCGAGTGGGGCACGAGCGGATGCAGAAATGGGTGACGCAAGCGGGATACGGAAACCAGAAAATTGGCAATCCAGCCGAAATTGATCGCTTTTGGTTAGAAGGTGATCTTCGCATTACACCCCAACAGCAAGTTCAATTTCTTCAGCGCTTTTATAAGCATGATTTACCATTCTCTGAGCGATCGCTGGCGATCGTCAAAGATATTCTCGTCATCGAGAAAACGCCTGATTATACCATCAGGGCAAAAACAGGCTGGGCGGGGTTTGGTAGTCAAACAACCCCTCAAATCGGCTGGCTAGTTGGCTACTTAGAGCAAGGTAAAAACGTCTACTTTTTTGCCACTAATATTGACCTTCAGACCGAGGCTGACGCACCCAAACGGATGCAAGTTACACGCCGTTGCTTTAAAGCTTTGGGACTGCTGTAAGTGTTCGTTGTTTGCCTCCTGACCACCGCATTAGGATCTTCACGATCGCATCATTGCAGCGACCGCAACACAAGACAGCGCAAAACTCATCACCAGAGACGAAGTGCCTCGCGGTTCAGCCAGGATGGAAACAGTCTGGGGCTAAAAGCACAGCGATCACTCACAGCTATTGGCGACTGAGGCACGATCGCGGTTTGTTGTTGAGCTGAGTGATCGTATTTTGCCTCGTTTTCGTTAAAGGGGCGATCACTCTCAGCAAGTGCTTTATCCCAGTAGAGTTTATGGAAATTAACAGCGTTAACTGAGCGCTTTTCATAAAATTATGTAGCTGATCTTACTGAACAAATGCACATGGACGCTTCCGAGACGGATCGCGCTACGAATCGCGCGAGGGCGTTAACCGCTTTGGCTGCTACACGCTGGCGAGTGTCCCTTTGGCTGACCGTTGCCATGATGGTCATCTACTTTGGGTTCATTCTCCTGATCGCTTATAACAAACCGCTGCTGGGATCGTTGTTGGCACCCGGACTATCGCTGGGCATTTTGCTGGGAGCCTTGGTCATCGTTGCAGCGTGGGTATTGATTTATGTTTACATTCGCTGGGCAAACACCTATTACGATCGCCAACTTGCAAAGATTCAGGCAGGTGAACTGTGAATACAACGCTGGGACAGTTTAACTCACTGGCGATCGTCTTTTTCTTTCTGTTTATCGCCATTTCGCTGGGTGTCACTTATTGGGCCGCACAAAAAACCAAAAATACGGCACATTACTATGCCGCAGGTGGTAATGTGAGCGGCTGGCAAAATGGGCTGGCGCTTTCGGGCGACTTTATGAGTGCCGCGAGTTTCCTGGGCATTGCAGGTTTGGTGTCGCTGAATGGCTTTGATGGGCTGATCTATTCCATCGGCTTTTTGGTGGGTTGGCCGATCGTGATGTTTCTCATTGCCGAACCGCTCCGCAATCTAGGCAAGTACACCTTTACCGATGTGGTGGCCTATCGCTTGAAGCAAACGCCTGTGCGGGTAGCATCGGCGATCGGCACTTTAGCGGTTGTAAGCTTCTACCTCATCGCACAGATGGTGGGTGCAGGCAATTTGATCAAGCTGCTGTTTGGGCTTGAGTACGAACTGGCAGTGGTGATTGTGGGTTGTGTGATGCTGGCCTACGTTATTTTTGGCGGCATGATTGCTACCACCTGGGTGCAGATTATCAAAGCCGTGTTGTTGATGGCGGGTACGTTGCTGCTGGCAATCATTGTGCTGTCAAAGTTTGGCTTTAACCCGATCGCCCTTTTCGATGCCGCCTCTGTCAAATATGGCGCGACTGTTTTAGCTCCTGGCAAACTGGTGTCCAATCCGCTGGATGCCATTTCGCTGGGAATGTCGCTGATGCTGGGAACAGCAGGATTGCCACACATTCTTATGCGCTTCTACACGGTGCCCAATGCTAAGGAAGCGCGGGTTTCGGTGATGTATGCAACGGTGATTATTGGCATTTTCTACCTGCTCACCTTTATTCTCGGCTTTGGGGCAATGGTGCTGGTGGGGCAAGATCCCATCAAGGCGATCGACAAAGGGGGCAATATGGCAGCCCCGATGCTGGCAGAAGTGTTAGGTGGTGATGCGTTTTTAGGCTTCATTGCCGCCGTTTCTTTTGCAACGATTCTGGCAGTCGTCGCGGGACTGACGCTCTCTGGTGCTGCGGCACTCTCCCATGACCTGTGGGTCAATGTGGTGCGCGGGAGCCGTGCGGATGAAACGGAACAGTTGAAAGTGGCGCGTGCGGCGACGCTATTGTTAGGGGTGCTGGCGATCGTTCTGGGCATTGTTTTCAAAGGACAGAACGTGGCATACATGGTGGGCTTGGCGTTTGCGATCGCCGCGAGTGCGAATTTTCCTGCACTCCTGTTGTCGATGCTCTGGCGACGGTTCACGACCAATGGTGCAGTTGCCAGTATTCTGGTTGGCACGATCGTCTCTTTGGTGCTGATTTACCTATCGCCCACCATCCAGGTAGATATTCTGAAGCACTCAACAGCGATTTTTCCCTTAAAGAATCCCGGCCTGGTGACGATTCCACTTTCGTTTGCGGTGGGCATTATCGTATCGCTTCTCACCACTGAACGCGCTGCTGTAGAAGGGTTTGATGAAGTGGAACACCGGATTCATACGGGTGAGGTGGTGTAGGGAAAGGCTAAAGGATGAGGGATAAAGGCTAAAGAGTTGGTGCGATCGCACTTCCCATCGATCGCATTTTCAACGAAGTCCAACACCACTATCGATGTTGGGTTTTTGATTGTTGCAGTTATGAGTGGGTACGTATCTGCAATCCTGAGTACGGCTGCGACTAGCGAACGGATTGAGTACCATCAATGTAGTGCGATCATGATGGCTTGCAGGTATTTAGAGTCATTCTTCAACATCCAAAAGAGGAGAGAGTTCGTTGCTTTACAAAGTTCCCTTAATGCTCTCACCCCAGCCTGAAGGTGGTTTCACGGTGACATCCCCCCTGCTGCCTGAACTTGTTACAGAAGGCGAGACTGTCGAGGAAGCGTTAGAAAATGTCCGTGATGCATTAGCGGCTGTCGTGGAAGCGTATGAAGATATGGGGCGACACTTGCCGCTGAATATGCAGGTTGTGGATGCTGAACATTCGCTCTGGCTCGAAACCCTCGTGACGGCTCCATGAAGTACCGCGATGTTACACGTAAGCTAAAAGCACTTGGCTGTCAGGAGTTGCCTCGACGTGGTGGCGGTTCTCATCGTAAATGGTTCAATCCAGAGACACAGCAGGTTACCGTACTGCCAGATTGGGGCAGCCGTGATCTCAAACTTGGCACTGTGCGGGCTGCGATTCGACAATTAGGCATCGATTGGAATGCGTTTGATGATGCGTAGCGCCACTGATTATAAAACTGCTCTTCTCTAAATAAAGCGATCGCAGTCCTTTATGTTAGAAAGATGCCCTAGGCTGTGTTTTAAAACTCCTAATCGCTTCGTTGCTGAAGCTTCTGCCCCCTTTTCTTGTATGCCCAAAGGGCTTTAAGCCCCCAAAATTGGGGGACTTTGAAGCCTGTTTGGAAGCCCCCAGAATTGGGGGTGGGGGGCTTTCGAGGGTTTTAAAACACGCCCTAGTTTAAGATCTCTAAGAAAGTGTTCCTTCGTGGCTAGCTAGAAGCCAGCCACGAGAAGGCTATCACGATCACCCCTGGAGCTAGAACGGAAAGTCTCCAAGCGGTGGTCGATCGCGCCCTAACTCTCGCAGGGATGACCCCATTTTCGCCTCAATAATGCGCTGGATGCCCTGCTCTACGTTGAGCCACGCCCTATCTTTATTGGACCAGTCGGTAATCGGGTTGAGATCAAGGGGGAGTGCCTGAATGCTGATGCCGAGTTTTGAGTGGAACAAGTCCCAGTTGACCGGACGGATCAGGATGGGCACCACCGTTGCCCCGCCTGCCTTGTGTCGTTCCAGGGCGCGAGTCATTTCGCGGTTGAAGCAGTAGTCAGAGTTGATGAAGTCGGGGCTGATGAGCAGCAGAATGATGTCGGCTTGCTCCAGGTTAGTGTCGAGTTCTTGCTGCCAATCTGCACCTGGCATAATGCGCCGATCGTGCCAATTTTGGATCAAACCATAGCGCTGGAGCAGCTTGAGATGCACTTCGAGTTCGTCGCGCAACAGTTCGTCCTGGTGAGAGTAGCTGTAGAACAGCCGCAGGGCAAGCTTTTCTTTGTCGGCTAGGCGGGTAGGCTTGCGGATGCCATCCAGATCCACGCCATTGAGCAACTCACGGACGTTGACCGTGAGCAAGCGTTTGCCTGTGAAAATATCGAAGGTGGTTTGTCCATGCTCCTCGCGCATCAGCAACTCGTTGTAATCAACGGAAACGTCTGGATGTTCAGGTACGGGCACCTTTTCTAGTGGTTTGAACTTGAAGCTGCTGTGGATGCGATCGAAGTCGTAGCGAATCACAGCCAGGAGGCGACGGCGGCTGTTGAGCGTCCCGTTGATGCTGATGGTGACGCAGCGGTCGACGCGATCGGCTTTGACCAGTGCCCGATTGCCCTCCAGGGTGAGCATGACACCCGTGCGCCAACGGTCTTGGGGCGTACTCAACACGTGGGTACGGACGATAAAGCGGGGCAGCAGTCCTTCGGGCAGGATGGGATACTCGTAGCGAAAGTTAAGGCATTCGGCAACATCGAAGTCTTCGGCGATCGGGGGCTGCTGTTTGTCGAGCAGGTCGGGGATGAGGTAGCGCCCTTCCTCTTCGGGGAAGCGAACGCATAGCTCAAATTTCCGCATCAGTTCCAGCAAAAAGCCGTGACGTTCGGGAGGGTACGCCGTTTGGTCGAGGATCTGCGTTAGACAGGCGATCGCCAAGTCGCCCTTTGTATCAGCAAGGGTGTGGGCGTTGAGCAGTTGGTAAATGCCGCGCGTGACCCAGTGGGGATTGAGCACATGGGTATCGCGCAGGCGGGGGTCGTCTTTATAGTTGAGGGCGATGCCGAGGCTGTGGAGGTGGATTGCCAGCGAGTCTTGAGCGCTGCGATTGGTTTCACCGTCCTGCTGGCAGACGTGGCGGAACTGCTCAAAGGAGATGTAGTTCTCTCGCATGTCGGTCAGGCGCTGTTTGATGGCAACCCAACTGGCGGGAAAGGGGGCACGCAGATGCTCCAGTTGGTCGGTTTCGCGCTCAATGGCAGCCTGGAGTTGATCCAGTCCCTGCTGGGTATGGCAATCGGTGGCAATGAACTCACGAATGTTGGGAAACTTTTGCCGGAGAGCGCTGCGGTTCACGTCAAAGGGGTGTTCCTGCACTTTGTTGAGCACTACCAAAACGGGGGAGTTGCCGCCAAAGCTCTGGATTAACTCTAGCCAGTATTCGGCATCGGTGTCTTCGTGCCCTTGCCGACCGTTGAGCACCAGCAGATAGAGGCTGCGTTCGGTGAGGAAAAACTGATGGGTGGAGTGCATAATTTCCTGCCCACCAAAGTCCCACACGTGGAGGGTAATGTCTTCGGTGTCGTGCAGCCGCAATTGCCAGGGGGTAATTTGGATGCCTTCGGTCTTTTTGGAGTCGGGGTCGAAGGTTTGGTGAAGCAGGCGGTTGACGAGGGAGGTTTTGCCCACGTTGCCGTACCCCACCAGAATGAGCTTGGCTTCGTTGAGGGGTTGGCGCTCTGCCTGGATGCGGAAGTAATAGTCCAGAATGGCTTGAGGACTGGCTGGTGTAGCGCCTTCACTGATCTCTCGATCTGTGGGTCCAAGAATCTCGTCAGAAAGACCGAGTGGCTCATTGCCGTGCAGCAAGAGTGCCTGCAAGTGGGGCAGTTCCGTTAAAAACGCTGGCAGATCTGTGAGCGCGTTATCGTTTAAATCAAGCCGTTCTAGCCGGACGAGCTGAGCAATCCAACCCGGCACACTCGTCAGTTGATTTTGGAAGAGGTAAAGCTGCGTTAGCTTAGACAAGCTGCCCAACGACTCGGGCACACGCGTTAATTGATTTCGATCAAGGGTAAGCCACATCAGCTTGGATAGATTGCCTAGCGATTCGGGCACACGCGTCAGTTGATTTTGGTTAAGGGAAAGCCCCGTCAGGTTGGACAGATTGCCTAGCGTCTCAGGCACACGCGTCAGTTGATTTCGGGAGAGGTAAAGCTCCGTCAAACTGGACAGGTTGCCCAACGTCTCAGGCACGCTCGTCAGTTGATTTTGGGCAAGGGAAAGCGCCGTCAAATGGGACAGGTTGCCTAACGTCTCGGGCACGCTCGTCAGTTGATTTCGGGAGAGGGAAAGCACCGTCAAATGGGACAGGTTGCCTAACGTCTCGGGCACGCTCGTCAGTTGATTTTGGTAGAGGTCAAGCGTCGTCAACTGGGACAGGTTGCCCAGCGACTCGGGCACGCTCGTCAGTTGATTTTGGTAGAGGTCAAGCCGCGTTAACTGGGTGAGTTGGTCGATCGCCTCTGGAATACGAGACAAGCCCAACCGTGATAAATCTAAAAAAGTGGCATTGCTTCGTCGTGCCTCTTGTATCCGTCGCTCTGCTTCTGCCAGCGGATCGTCATACTGCCACTCTCCTTCAGGCACAATGTCTTCTGGCAGCAGGGTTAGCGCGTGAGCAATGGCAACCACATTCGCTCTACTCACCCGCTTGCCCCGCTCCGGTTGCCACAAGCGCCTCGCAGTATCGGTACTTACCCCTGCCCGTTCGGCAATGGCAGCGGTTGTCAGATTCAACCGTTCCTTGGCATCGTTTAAGCGCTCTACACCTTCCGGGCTGGCGAGAAAATTGCGTGGGTTGTCGGGCATGACGTGAAGGAAGGGATAAGGGATGAAGGATGAGGATAAAAAAGTAGACTCTTTACTAGCAGCAGGGCTGAGGCACGATAGCTGTCCCAACGGTCTCTTCGGTTGCTATCGATCTGGCGCAAACTATAGCCGTTCCTCAAACCTCGGAGGTTTACCGTCAATGGATTGTGAGGTTCAAGGTCTGACACAAACCTCCGAGGTTTCGTTCAAAGGGTTTGTTCACGCCTGTTATAGCCTTATTTTTTCTCTTGTAGGCAACGGTTCGCATGGCGATCGCCGTTTAATTTGGTATCAAACTCGATGCGATCGTTGTGTTACTCAATTCGATCGTCGTCAAACTCGATGCGATCGTCGCGTTACTCAGTTCGACCATCGTCATACTGGATTCGATCGTCATCTTACTAAGTACGAGCGTGATGTTAGTCGATGCGATCAGCGTGTAACTCGATTTGATCATTACCTAACTGAGTGCGATCGACGTGTGACTCGATGCGATCGTGATCATCCAAACGAAGTGCCGCCCATTTCTAAACTGGTTTGGACTTTGCACCTACGTTTGCAGCCAAACCACCGACAACGCGAGATTGAATTGAAATCATGAATTCAATTACATCAGCAACTCCAATTGTGAGGGCTTAGCATTTGGCAGGTATGCTTTCAGTGGTGGCAGAGTTTTTTGCCCAAATGCCAAGCCCCTACAAGAATAGAATTGTAACTTTGTAGGACTTAGCTTAAACGGAGAGCGATCGCCTAGAGAAAAACAACGAAAAAGTTTTTATCTTTTCTTTAGATTTTACTCAATTTCACTCAGGTTAGGCGATTGGCACGATCGATAGAGTGTAAAGGTACGTTGATTTCTACCAGAGGACTTTACGATGGCGCGACCCAAACGATCATCAGCCGTGCTGCAAAAAGCAGAAAAACGCGAGGCTGGTTTGCAATCCATCAGTGACAGTCTTGATCTGGGGAATGAGTTGACTCTACAGACATACACTCAACGCATTCAAGCGCTGCGATCGCAAATTTTTACCTACAACAGCACCCTATCAACGCTGGACAATCTCTCCCGCGACATCAAAAGCGCAGAGCAGTCATTGCGTGACCTGTCAGAGCAGATGTTGCTAGGTGTTGCCGCTAAGTACGGCAAAAATAGCGGTGAGTACGGCAAAGCGGGTGGTGTCCTCAAACGTGAGCGTCGTCGTCCAATGCGGAAAAAGACAGAGCTTGCAACTGAACCATCGCAGGCTACAACAGCAAAACCAATCACTACAGTTCCTTTCAAAGCAACAAGCGAACCTCAACCAAGAAACGGAAACGGAAACGTGCTTGTTTCCTAATATTCAAGACGTTCGTCAGGACGTTGCAAACGGCAGTATTAAATATGGCTCCGTGAAGGACTTTCTAGCGGAGTTGGATGCTTGAGACAAATTGCCTGGTTCCCTTGATCGAGCAATCGTCGATTACTCACTTGCGCCTGCTTGGAGCACTTGTGCTGGAGTCAGATTTAAGTTTGGCAGTGTGGTAGAAAGGAGGCGATCGTTCCCTTTGAAAACAGCTTCCTCATACAATCCATCAACTAGCGTCAAAATCGTCATCTGTGACTGCTGCGGATCGACAATCCAATATTCGGCAATGCCGCGTGCGGCATATTCAGAACGCTTGTAACGGTAGTCTCGCGCTTCGTTAGCCGTGCCAGGAGAAACGATCTCGACTACGAGGGCAGGTGGTGGCATATCGGGCATGACAACGCTCCGCTTTGAGCCAGATAGGGCAGCCGCCAGATCTTCGGTTAGCACCATCAGGTCAGGAATCCGCGTCGTGGTGCGATAGCCATTGACCACAATTTCAGTACCACGTCGCAAGAGTTTGGGATTGATAAATTGACCGATCGCAAAGAGCAGGATCATCGCAATCTCATTGTTCAGGTCACTTTCAGAAGGCACTTCAGCCAACTCCCCGTTCACTAATTCATAGCGAGTATCAGTCCCATCGTCATAGTCCAGATATTCTTCCAAGGTCATGCGGCGCGTGGTGGTCGTCATGGCGATTCTTCCTGTACGGATGCAGCATATCCATTAATCTACCGTATCGTTCTGATAGCTCATTACCCTGAAGCGTGGCGTGTTTTCGCAACCTGGCGAAGTACTGAGAGAGACACAAACCCGGTGATGAACGTCTTGCTTCAGCCCAGTCGATAAGATCTCGCTTTCTTCCTGTTAAGTGCAACCTTTGCAGGTCTTTCCGACTTTAGGCAAAGGGTGATTGTCGCTTTTGGCTTTCGTTGGGGCACTTTAGGGCAGGTCGATCCGGATGCATCAAATGTCCTGGGAACAAAGTCATAGTATTGCGGTCAGGGATTAATAAGTGATCAATGGCTTTGCTATCCAAACCAAGTTATCAACTTGCACGCACAGGCCACAGTTGCATCATCCATTCTTGTTGACCGTATAGATAAACGCTCACAAGGAAACTGCTTTTTACCATCGCTCATACGTCTTGTTCATCAGTATCGCTTCAGCGTTTACGGAGTTTTTTTATGTCTCATGTTCGTCATTGGTCTTCAGCAAGTGCAGTACTGCTGGCAGTGGGTCTGACCTCCAGCGCCATTGCACCGTTTGTCGTTTCGGCTCCTGCCAGTGCCGCCAACTTTTCCGATACTCGATCGCACTGGGCGCGCCCCTTCATCGACACGCTGGCTGACAGGCAGATTATTGCAGGCTTCCCCGATGGCACATTCAAACCCGATGCGCCCGTGACTCGTGCTCAGTTTGCCGCGATCGTCAAAAACGCGTTTAGTAACGGTGCGGTGCGGGGCTCGCGTGGGTTTGGTGATGTTCCCAACACCTATTGGGGTGCAGCGGCGATCGGCAAAGCGTATGAAACGGGCTTTATGAGTGGCTATCCGGATGGAGCCTTTAAACCAGAACAGCAAATTCCGAAAGTACAGGTATTGGTTGCCCTGTCCAGCGGTTTGAACTTCACGCCTGCACGCGCTGCCGATACAACTCTGGCAACGTTTAGAGATGGCGGCGAAATTCCTGCTTATGCAAGAACTGGCGTGGCAGCAGCGGCAGAGCGGGATGTGGTGGTCAATTACCCCAACGTCAGCTTCCTCAACCCGAATGAAACCGCGACCCGCGCCGATGTTGCGGCCTACATCTATCAGACGTTGGTGAATCAGGGCAAACTTCCCCCGATCGCCACCAGCGAAGGTGCAAACAACTACATTGCTCGACTCAACGGCAGCACGCCAACCACAGGCGGTAATAATCCCACACCAACCACTCCTCAAACGGCGCTGAATCCTCGTTATTTGGTGCCACAAGGAACATCGTTTGGCATTCGCTACCTCGGTTCGCAAAAAATTGTGGTAGCTCCTGGCGAAACCATCAATAATCTGACGCTACGAGTCGTGGATGATCTCAAGAATCCGCAAGGGCAAATTGTGGTGCCGAGAGATAGCGATATTGTCGGTCAACTGATTCCAGTGACCAGTAATGGACAAGTCTTGGGCACTCAGTTTATTGCTCAACGGGTGACGATCGGCAACCAATCCTATCCTTTCAGTGCGCGATCACAGGTGGTGAACGGACAACCCGTAACCCAAAACACTAGCCCTGGCACGCTCAAAGATGCAGCAACCTCTGCGGCAACAAGCGCGGTACTGGCAACCATTTTGGGACAAAAGATTGATCTGGGTAACATTCTGGCGGGTGCCACGGGTGGACAACCTGCTAGCCAATCGCAAACTCCTCAAAACGTAATCTTGATTGACCCCTCTGCTGATCTGCGCTTGACAGTGAGCAACGATTTCTACGCCAATCCATAGTTGGCTGTTGGGCGATCGCCGCTCTAGTTGATCGCGTTGGAACACAAACCCCGACATGCATTCGTGCAGTTGGGGTTTTTAGCATTTATTCCACTACAAAGGTACGTGGGCACCCAACAATTGCTATGTATCTTAGATTGCAAAACGCAACAGCTAGATTTGTTTGCATACAGTATATTGATTCATCGTTCTTCACCTATAGCTGTATGACACAAACAAATACCGATCTTGCCTTAGAAGATGCTCAAAGGGACGATCGCCCCCTCAGACGCTCAGAACTCATTTACGGTTTGACAGACAAACCTCCGATTGGAGAAGCTATTTTTGTCGCTTTTCAGCATGTGCTGGCGGCCTTTGTCGGTATTATTACGCCTCCCATCATTATTTGCAGCAGCCTGGGCTTGGATGCTGCAAATACGAGCTATTTGATTAGCATGTCGCTGTTTGCCTCTGGGATTTGCACCTTTATTCAATGTAAAAAAATTGGTCCTGTTGGGTCAGGTTTGCTCAGTCTTCAGGGCACAAGCTTTGCGTTTCTTGGGCCCATTTTAGGCGTTGGTACTGTTGCCTTGCAGGGCGGCAAAACACCCGAACAGGCGCTAGCGCTCATTTTTGGCGTTTGCTTCTTTGGCTCGTTTGTGGAAATCATTCTGAGCCGCTTTCTGCATTTGATGAATAAAATCATCACGCCCGTCGTGTCTGGAACGGTTGTAATGATTATTGGTCTAGGTTTGATCAAGACTGGCATCATCAGTCTGGCGGGCGGGGCGGGTGCTTTGGCTAAAAATGATGGTTCCTTTGGCAGTTGGCAAAATTTGGCGCTTGGCAGCACTGTGCTACTGATTGTTGTCGTCCTCACCCTGGCAAAGAATCGGTTTTTGCGGATGGGCGCGATCGCGATCGGGCTGGCAGTGGGTTATGTCATCTCGCTCTTTTTGGGCATTGTCAATTTCAGCGCGTTGAGCACACTGCCTGTCTTCAGCTTGCCCATTCCATTCCGCTATGGCATGAGCTTTGATTGGGCGGCATTTGCTCCGTTTATCCTCCTGTATGTGCTAACTGCAATTGAAACAGTTGGCGACTTGACTGCAACCTCTGCTGTTTCAGGTGAACCTGTGAAGGGGGCGCTTTACGTCCGACGTATTAAAGGTGGAGTACTGGGCGATGGTGTTAACTCGCTCATTGCCGCTGTGTTAAACACCTTCCCAAATACCACTTTTAGCCAAAATAACGGTGTGATCCAAATGACAGGGGTTGGTAGCCGTTATGTAGGCTTCTTTGTGGCAGGGATTTTTGCCATTTTGGGCTTGCTTCCTATTGTGGGCGGTGTGTTTCAAGCCATTCCTCAGCCTGTGTTGGGCGGTGCCACGCTGGTGATGTTTGGCTCCATTGCAGTTGCCGGATTGGGCATTGTTGCCTCAGCAGGGTTAGATCGCCGATCGATGATTATTGTGGCGGTTTCGCTTGGCTTAGGGTTGGGGGTTGTTTATGCACCCCAGATCTTTGCGAATAAGCCACCCCTGTTTAGCAACTTATTTGGCTCAGCTATTTCCACAGGCGGACTAACAGCAATCCTCCTGAGTTGGCTGTTACCGCAGAGTGAAAGTGCTGAGAATGCTGAAACAGAAGCCGTCACGTCAGAAGTAGAGACTTAAAACTGCTTTGATGTAGGTTCAGAGCCAAGCTGATCGCGACTTCTAGATGCAAAACCCAGGATCGATCGTGGTGTTGGGTTTTACCAGAGTTCAAATGTGACGGCTCGGTGCGAGAGGTTGGGGTTGTAGTACGGGTCGCCGTTAAGCTGCTTGAAATAGTCCTGCCATTTTTGGTTCAGGGTTTCCCATTCTTTAGGTTGTAGCCCTGGCTGTCGGCTCAGCGACTCGTAGTGAATCAACTGAGCGTAGGGCACTACCACATTGCGGTAGCCAGCTTGATGTACCTTTAAGCACAGGTCTACATCGTTGTAGTTCAGCGGAAAGATTTCGTCCATGCCGCCAACCTGCTGAAACACCGATCGACGCAGCATCAGGCAAGCCGCCGTCACTGCTAAATAATTGCGATTGACCAGATTCGAGCAGTAGTAGCCAGGATGGTCACGATCGAAACCGTGATAGGCATGACCTGGGTTGCCATCCAGCACCATCACTCCGCCATGCTGAATTTTGCCATCGGGATAGAGTAGTTTTGCGCCGACAGCACCAACGTCTTCCTGCTGGGCAAACTCAAGCATCGATTCCAGCCAATCGGGTGTGATGACTTCGGTATCATCGTTCAGCAGCAGCAGAAATTCTCCCTTGGCATGAGCGGCACCCTGATTAATGCGATGAGCAAAGTTAAAGGGTTCTCGGCAGCGAACCAGGCGAATCGCTCGATCAGCAGCATCCTCAGACGGTGGCATCACCCTGGCGATCGTGTCATCGGGAATATCGTAACCATCGACTAACACCACCTCAAACTTGCGGTACGTGCTGCGCTCTTGAAGGCTGCGGAGACAATTTTCCACGGCAATGAAGGAACCTTCTGATGTCGTTGTGCCTTTGCCTGCACTGGGGATGATGATGCTGATCAATGGTTCGCCAATAATATGACGACGCACACGCCAAAACCCCGGTCGATCGGGGACGGTTTCGACCACACCAGGATAAGCGCTTCGTGTCAGCATTTCCTCCAGTGACTTACGCGCCGCATCGTAGGCCCAAGGCTTTGCTTGCTCTCCACCAGCGGTGACCGATGCTGAAATCACTCGCCAGTGATACAGGATCTTGGGAATGTGATAGATATGTTTGGTTTTTTCGGCTACTCGCAGCACCAGGTCGTAATCCTGAGCACCATCGAAACCCGCACGAAACCCCCTGATCGCGCGCACCAGGCTCGTCCGATACACCCCTAGATGGCAGGTGTACATGCACGCATGAAAGTAGTCGGGCGACCAATCGGGCTTGAAAAATGGATCAATCCGCCTTCCCCTTGTATCCATTTTGTCTTCATCGCTGTAGATGAAGTCGGCATCAGGATGCTCATTGATGAGCTTGGCGTTCTCAAAGAGAGCGTTGATCGCCAGTTCATCGTCGTGATCCAGTAGCGCAATATAATCGCCTGTCGCCAGCTCAAGCGCGGTATTGCTGGCAGCGGCAATCTGCCCATTTTCGGGCCGAAAGGCCACTTTAATGCGGGCATCCGATTTGCTGTAGTGGGTCAGAATCCGTTTAATGTGCGGTTTGGGTGACGCATCATCAGCAATACACAGCTCCCAATCGGGGTAAAGCTGGTTCTGTACCGACTGGATAGCTTTTTCGAGCCACCGTGCCTCGACGTTGTACACGGGCATGATGATTGAAAACGTGGGGCGTAATGACCATTGCTCGATCGCCCGTTGAGCGGCAACGATATCTTGCTTGGTCAGGCGATCGCGGGCTATCCACTTTTGGTACGAGACCCGGCCTCGAACCTTCTCTAAACTCCGTCGATACAGAAATTTCAGCAGCCCCAGCGTATTGCGCTCTTGCCAGACCTTGACCAACTTGCCGAGTTTTTTGCTCACAAAAAGAATGGGATTTGAATCACTCATAGATTCGGTCAGATCTAGGGCACATCAACAGTCACTCTACTTGCATAGCAATCCTAAACTATTCCTGAATGCAATTCGCTAGATTTAACGATTAACAAATAGCTACGAGCTTGCGAGGTCTATCTACGCGAGACGATCGCAACATCTCAGACATTCTCTTGGTACGATTGGGTCAATCAACCCAAGGGCACGCGTTAACTCAGCGGCTCCAACCACCTGTTGCTAAAGTTTCTTGAGTTAACTGAACCTTTGTATTGATTGGTTTACAACAGAATTATTAGGCAGCGCTTCTAATCATACTCAAACATCACAATGTCATCAGGACTCGACCTTTTGCCACCTGTAGATTGATACAGTTGCTTAGCGGCAAGATTGCTTTCATTGGTGAAAACAAACGCCTCAGAGCAACTCTCTGCTTGCCCAAGTGATCTGGCTGCCTTGATTAAAGCTGTTCCAATTCCTTGATGTCGGTAGGCTTCTTCTACATCAATGGAATACAAGAACAGCATTGGTTCATCTCTGTCCCAACGCTCAAGCATATAGGCAATGGCTTGACCAGCCAGCACCTCACCGACTTCTGCTGAAAGCAGAATGTTTTGAGGATTACTTAGAAATTTGGCAATTGTTTCGTGACTAGGCGTTGTATCCCAAAACAGCATGATACTTGCCCGTGCTTTCTCCCACTGATCAATTGTCAGACGCGTGATGGAGAATTGTGCCGTATCCATTTTTAGGCTATACCCCTGCGCCCTGCACGTTGCAGTTTCACTTGCTGTATAACACTAACCAATAATTTCACAAGACTCTGCAATTTCACAAGACTCTGCATCGAGAACTTTGTGATCGGCCACGAAGCCAGAATATTGGACGACAATGTGGGCGTTGACCTAGGTAGAGATTTTACCCTGCGCTAGTGATCTGACAGCTTGCTAAAACGCTGACCATCAAAGTTCTGAGGGCGAATCGGGTGCAACAACCTCTCCTTCTCCCAGCGTCAGAATTCTTTGCTGATCCGTAATCAAATCACTGAGTTCGTGGAATTCGACTCCCATTGCATCACAGGCTTGTTGTAGCTCCTGCTTAAACGTGTTGAGATCAGCACCATAGCCGCATAGGTTAGCAGCCGTTTCGGCTCCCTGCTTTGCGTTTGCTCGCGCGCAATCGACTAGCTCTAGCCCTTTAAGCGGTGTGCTTGCTGCCATAAAATCCTCTGGAATAACGGACATCTCCTTATCTTTAGCAAAGGGCGGTCGGCAGGTACTCCATCAATGGGCAGATTCGTGTGGGAGAGGGTGCAGGGGGTTGGGGCGTGGGGTATAGGGTGTGGGGAAGCGGAGGAGGCAGGGGAAGCAGAGGAGGCAGGGGAAGTAGAGGAGGCATGAGGCAGAAGCTAAACTCAAAACTTCCTACGCCCTACGCCCCTTCTACAACTCAAAACTTTCCCCGCTCCCCTGCTTCTTCTGCCCTCTGCCTCCCTACGCCTGCTGCCAATACTGACAGGCTGCATAAGCAAGGGTTACAACCCCTGTTGTAATGGCAGCCTCATCTACTTCAAATTGAGGATGGTGGAGGGGGTAGTTGTGCTGGTCTTTAAACCCAACTCCTAGCCGAAACATGCTTCCTGGAGCGTGTTGTAAATAGACTGAGAAATCTTCTGCCCCAAGGGATGGTTCGTGAATGAGCTGCACGCCTTGGGCACCCCACGCCGCTCTGGCAGACGACTCTAGAAGTTGGGTCATGCTTTTGTCGTTCTGCACAGACGGTGTACCGCGTCGGTAGTGGAGTTCATAGCGAGCGCCATAGGTCTGGCAGGTATTTGCCACGATTTGTTCAATCCAGGCGGGCAAGGCGGCGCTTGTTTCAGGGTGGAGCGATCGCACCGTCCCTAGCAGATGCACCTGATCAGCAATGACGTTGGGCGCACGTCCCCCATTGATTTGGCCGATCGTCAGCACGACGGGGCGCAAGGGATTTTGGGTTCGGCTGATAGCCTGTTGCAGTGCCGTAATGATTTGAGAGGCAATCCAGATAGCGTCGATCGCCTCATGCGGGCGTGCTCCATGCCCCGACTCACCCAAAATCGTGACTTCAAGATCATCTGCTGCCGCTGTGAGTGCTCCATAGCGAATGCCTACAACTCCAGCGGGAATAGATGGAAACACATGCACCGATAAGATATTTGTTACGGTTGCCATTGCGCCATCATCTACCATCCATCTGGCACCCTGAGCAATCTCTTCTGCTGACTGAAACAGAAACCGCACGTTGCCCGGTAAAACGTGCCCCAGTTGGGAAAGCACCATCGCAGTTCCCAGCCCCACTGTTGTATGTACATCGTGACCACAGGCGTGCATGGCTCCGGGGTGCTGTGACGCAAAAGCCAGACCAGTGCGCTCACGAATCGGCAAGGCATCCATATCAGTGCGGATTGCCAGCAAGCGAGGATCTGCCCCTTGACCGGGTAATTCTCCAACAACGCCAACTTTGCCAACCCCTTCTTTGACCTGAAGCCCGCAGGATGAAAGCACCCCTGCAACATAGGCGGCTGTCTGATGCTCTTGCCCGCTAAGTTCGGGGTGGCTATGCAAATGACGACGAATTTTGACTAACCGTGGAGCGAGGCTGTCAGCAAGCGCTTTGATTTGGGCGAGCATGAATCAAATGTATGGTGCTTTACCTACATGATACGGATTGTTACAAGGTTCTGAACGTGGACGATGTGCAGCGCTTTTGGGTGGTAAGAGCGGACAATCGCCGTCTAAACCAGGTGGAGTAGGACTGGTGGCCGCAAGGCGTGGAGGCTGTGGCTTAGAACACAACCAACACGATCGCGATCGATTCTTGTCGCCTTTCTTGCTCCTAATAAATGGTCAGGATGAAAGGCTGTGTGCCGTTGCATCATCTGGATCATCAGGCAGTAACATCTGCACGCAGAGATGTTAATCTATCACTGCTTGTTGCCAGATCTGCTAATGCGGTTGTCTTCAGAAATGCTGCCTAGGTCTTAGGAAACGTTTTGCTCTTAAGTGTGGTTTGCCTTGCACAAAACTGCCGTTTTTCGTTCAAAGTTTGCCAGGTGTGCGCTTAGCCAATACACTAGTATCTCGATCGGGTGCCGCCTTCTAGAAGTCGCGCAGTCGTTGCAGTTGTACAGTGATCGTTGGATGCAGCGATTCGAGTACGCAAAGGTGAGGAGTGGAGAGAATGTCGTTAGCTAATGCCTTGGCGAGGCGCTGTATTGTGTTACTTCAGGGGATGCATGCTGCTTATTTGCCGTCTGCCAATTGCTTTCTATATCGGTACTTGAGCGATCGTTGGCACGTTTGTAGCACCCGATCGTGGCACCTATCTAGTCACAGGTTTAGCATCGAGTCTCAATGATTGAAATCGATCGGAATTGAAATCGATAGGAACCTCTTCAGGGCATCCTGATATTGCAGTTGCAGGCGGAAAAATGAGAATGTTCGGCTGCCTCAATGTTTGATGAACCTGGAGTCGCTTAACTAAACATGACTCACCAACTTCAACAGGACAGCCCCACCGCAGTGGTGGGCAAGCGCTACAAGCTCATCAGTCAATTAGGCATTGGCGGGTTTGGTCAGACGTTTCTGGCGCAAGATCTCCATTTGCCAGATTGCCCTCGCTGCGTCGTTAAGCGGCTGTTAGTGAAGACAAACGAGCCTAAAAATCTTCATACCGCGAGGCGATTGTTCAACACTGAAGCTAGAGTGCTCTATCAACTGGGCAATCACGACCAGATTCCCTCATTGTTCGCCCACTTTGAGGAGAATCAGGAATTTTACCTGGTTCAGGAGTTTGTCGAAGGCGAACCTATGACGCGGCAGATTGTCAAAGGCGAGCCGTGGGAAGAAACGCGGGTGATTACACTCTTGAAAGACATTCTGGAAGTGCTGGTCTTTGTCCATCAGCAGAACGTCATTCACCGAGATGTGAAGCCGTCTAACCTGATGCGTCGCCGACGGGATGGCAGGTTGGTGCTGATCGATTTTGGCGCGGTGAAGCGCGTTAGCGTTCAGGCGGCTGACCCCAATACGGATATAGCTGACTCTACGGTGTCGATCGGCACTCATGGCTACATTCCCAATGAGCAGCTTGCTGGAAAGCCCCGCTTTAGCAGTGACATCTATGCGGTGGGGCTGGCGGGCATTCAGGCTTTGACGGGCGTGCTGCCACGCGACTTGGGCGAAGATGCTCAAACCAGCGAGCTAGACTGGCGCGTGCATGCCCCGCAGGTTAGCCCTGAACTGGCTGTGATACTTGATCGCATGGTCTGCTACGATTTCCGCGATCGCTATCCCACGGCAGTAGAAGCCCTGGAAGCACTCCGGAGCATCGCTCCAGATGCCGCCGAGCAAGGGCAATCGACGGAGCTTGGGGCCGATTTGGCCTCGACCGTCCTGCTTGATCCGTCTCAATCGCCGCTCATGACGTTAAAGCAGCCCAGTGCGACCTATGACTTTGTGCCGACAGACCCGAAAGATGAAACGCTAACCTTATCTGGTCGCACAGCTTCTGAATCGTTCTTGAGAGCATCGGCACTGGCAGCAGCACCAGCACAGCCATCCTTCAGCGATCGACTACCTGCTTTTTTCCAGAAAGCCTCTCTTAAGCAATGGATGCTGCTATCTACCGCTGCGGTGGGACTGGTGTTTTTGGGCTTCAAAGTAAGCCCCATGTTGCGCATTCGCCAACCAGCGACACCCCTGAGCGCGATTACCTACCCTACTCCCAAGCGATCGCCCCTTACCAGTCCCACACCGCTGACACCTGAGCAACAAGCGGCAACACTTTTAGAGCAGGCAAATCGTCAGCGCCAGCAGCGGCAGTATGCAGAAGCGTTAGCCAACTACGATAAGGTGATCAAGCTGAAGCCCAAGATGGCAAAGGCGTACTGGGGGCGTTGCGATGCTCTGACTGGTCTGAAACGCCCCGATCAGGCGATCGTGGCCTGCAACGATGCCCTTGCGCTTAATCCCGACTATGCTGAAGCGATGTGGAGCCAAGGGAAGGCGTTAAAGCTCCAAGAGCGATCACTTGAAGCACTCGGACTGTTTGAGCAAGCTACGTTGATTAAACCAAAGCTCATGGAAGCATGGGTCGATCGCGGTATCACCCTGCAAGAGTTTGGGCGTTCATCCGAAGCGATCGATGTACTCGACCAAGCGATCGCGCTTAACCGTAACTCTGCGGAAGCCTGGAGCACCAAAGGAGCGGCACTCTGGAACCTGGGACGATTTGACGAGGCGATCGCCGCTTTAGACAAAGCCTTGCAGATTCAACCAAAAGCCGAAGGTGCCCGTGCCCTACGGCAACAAGCCCGCGATCAGTTGGGCTATTAGTTGAATGTGATAGAAGGATACATTTACAAATCTAAAGAGTACAAATCAAAAGGTTCTGTGTCTCAAGAGTACTTCAACAGCTATACAGGCCGACTGCACTCTGTTGCAATCAACCTGCACGCTCTAGCACTGAACGCCTTTACTTCCCAGCACCGACAGGGAACTTCACATTAGCAGGAGGCTGTTGATTATCTGTCTGTACGGCCTTACCTTCGATGAAGGAACGAAGCATCCACGCCATTTCTTCGTGTCCTTCCATCAACCCTGTAAGGAAGTCAGCCGTACCTTCGTCATGGAACTCTTCTGAACACTGATCGATGTGTTCGCGCAGGTTCCGAATGATCTGCTCGTGGTCATTCACCAGATTTGCGACCATTTCGTAAGAAGGCGGTACGTCACCTGTATGCTCACTGATCGAGCCATACTTCAAGAAGCCTTCTGCGGTACCAAGGGGATAATTGCCCAGAGCACGCACACGTTCTGCGATTGCATCAATCGTTTCGTTCAAAACTTCGTATTGCTCTTCCCAAATCTGGTGCAAGGAGCGAAACTCAGGCCCAGTGACATCCCAATGATACTTTTTGGTTTTGATCAATAGCAGGTTTGCATCCGCCAAGTCTTTGTTCAGCAGTTCAGAGACACCGCTGCGTTGCTCGTCCGTCAACCCAATATTTAGCTTCCGCATTATTCTAGCTCCTGTTCAAGATCGTTTTTGGTCATCAGCTACAGTTGACCAGATTCACCGCGATCGGAGCATCAACCAGATGGAGGATTATTGCAGAGCAACCGTTACACCTTGGATAGAACAGAGTCTGCAAGACGTTACTGCCACTTGTCCATCAATCAACTCTAAATAACCTAGGACTTACGCAGTTGGGGCGTAGAAAGGTGACATAAGACTTGAGGAAATCGCTAGAGTGAAGGTATGAAAGACACCGTGACACGGCTGGACTACTGCCAATATTTGCTAGTCAGCCAAATCAACT
>JAESFU010000248.1_pt1 | contig 52544 bp, 39 predicted proteins | sample 9269461 | NCBI WGS metagenome assembly JAESFU01 (sample SAMN14502556, study PRJNA617107) | algae metagenome | isolation source: Stenomitos rutilans HA7619-LM2 and co-occurring heterotrophs from cave walls | place: USA: Waikapalae cave, Hawaii | collected 2009-07-28
GAGGAAGTCAGGCGTGGGTGGCTTGAACTCATGCTCAATCCCGACGCGAGGGAAGAGCTTTACCATGCGTACATCGCCGAGCACGCGGACTTCTTCTTTCCGGGCATGTACGTCGGAAAGCAGCTCGTGCTTTCCAAGATCAATCTCGGCGGCGATCATGAGGTTGATCTGGTCACGTGCTTCGACGACGGAAGTTACGGACTCAGATACACCCTGATCGAACTGGAAACACCACACAGCCTTGTGTACACAAAGGCCGGCGATCCATCTGCAAGGCTGAGCCATGCGGTTCAGCAAGTGGATGATTGGCGTCAGTGGATCGCCGCGCACCGCGAAGAAGCCAAGCGGCTCTTTCCATCCAAGCTCTTCACGGTCCTTGATCGCCCCAATTTCATGTTCACGATCGTGATCGGCCGTCGAAATGAAGAGGATCAATGGGTACATAAGCGGAACGCTTATGCAGAGCAGCATCAGGTTCAGATCCGATCGTTTGACTGGCTCAGCGAATCGCTCGCGAAAATCATTGTTTTTCCCACCGCAATCGGAGACTTGAAGTACATGGGGTGGGATCCGCTCGACATCGTGCTACGGCACGAGCTGGCCAATCCATTCTGGTCGGCATTCACAGACTCGGATTGGAAATCGATACGACGGCATCCAGCATTTCGCGGGAAATACCACATGCTGGCGTCCAACGCGCAGTTGTTGGCCAGTCGTCGGCGAGTATCCAGCCTGCACGCTCGGTTCCTTGATCTGTGGAGTAAGCTGCCCAAGGCCGAGGCTGAACTTCTTTTTGAGAAGCACGCTCGCTTCATGTGAGAGTGATGTGCATACACCCTTCGGGACGGTGTCTTCTCGCGAAAGTGCCATCCACCGCGTTTCGATGTTGGGAGGTGCGCAGGTGTCAAGCGAGTAGTAGTATTTCATGAGCCTGTATACGCAGCTTGGCGGTTATGGAGTCTTCTCTGAAGACTGTAAACTATCGCCATGCGAACTGCCATCTACTGCCTGGCTTCGGTATTTTCCTGTCTCATGCTGATGGTGGGGTGCCTGCCATCAGTGCCCGGTTCATCCCCAAGTGCATCTTCTGGCGAGCCTCCCAGCACACCTTCAAGCGATTCACCTCAGTCGAAGCCCGAAGCGAAGCCTGGGCAGAAGACGCAACCCAAGCTTCAAGTGAATCCAGAGCCCAAGCCGGAAGCAAAATCTGATCCTGCCCCCTTCCGCGTCGTCTTCATCGCTGCAGAGGATGAGTACCTCTCCGAAACCACACTCGCACTGCTCAAGACCACGACCGATGAGTGGGGCTGGCAATCAACGCTGCTCACAAGCTCGCCCAATCAGTCTGCTGCAGACAATATTCCAGGGCTTGAAGCACTGGAGAACGCGGACCTCGTCGTGCTCTACATGCGGTTTCGGACGATCCCGCTCGAACAGGTCGAGCATCTGGATCAGTACCTCAAGCGGGGCAAGCCGGTGGTGGGGATTCGCACGAGCACGCACGCGTTTGCGTATCCCAAGGATCATCCGCTCGTCGCGTGGAACGACTTTGGCAAGAACGTCCTCGGTGCACCGTGGATCCGCCACTTCGGCCACGATTCATCGACGGACGTGACGATCGCGCCCGGTGCAGAGAAGGACGACCTGCTCAAGGGCGTCGAACCTGCGTTCCACGTTCGCTCATGGCTCTACGACCTTGAAGGCAAGTTCCCGCCCTCGGGCTCACGCATTTTGCTCATTGGCCAGTCGTGCGATGCCTCGGGCAAGCAGGTCAAGAGCAGAAGGACCAGTGCAGTCGCGTGGACGCGCGAGACAGAGTGGGGCGGCAGGGTGTTCATGACGACGATGGGGCACCCCGACGATTTCAAGGTGCAGTCGTACATCACTCTCCTGCACAACGGCATGCGCTGGGCGTCGGGCAAAGAAGCAGGCAAGTGAATCGCGCAGCGCAAGTGTGATGCGAGCTTGATTCAGTAGTGAAAAAACCCGTTCTGCATCACCCTGCAGCGGGTTTGCCATCTGCAGCGTGCACGCTCGTTTCCTTCTGCACCACCGTGCCACCCACCGCCATCGCCGCAGCGATCAACACCAGGTTCTTGATGATGTACTGGCCCTCAAGCGTCGGCGACCACGGGACGTGGACGAAGCAGACCTCGGGCAGCAGGAACATGGGGAGCAGGGTTCCGGGCATCTGGAGCGCAAGCAGGAAGATCGACAGGCGGATGAGCGGCCGCCACAGCATGCACACACCGATCAGGACTTCCCACCAGCCAAGGAACGGGATGAACCACGTTGGGTCAACCCAGTAGACGGTCTTGGCGACAAGGTCGTTGGCGGGGCTGGTTCCAAGCGGCTTGAGAAGCCCGAACCAGATAAAGACGACAGCCATCGAGATCCGGAGCGCGAGGATCGCGTGCCGCTCCATCCAGCCTGCGATCTGCCGATCGATGTGTGGAAAGTTCATGCGCATCCGCTCCACTGGTTGATCGGGGACTATACCGGTCCCGATCATGGGTGAAGCAGGCGTACTCATATTGACGAATGGGTGCCACGCTCATGCTGCTTTGGGCATGGGCGTGACGAGTTCTCAGGTTGCCGTGGTCAACGCAGCAGGCTTACGCAATCCGGTTTGGCGGCTGCTTCCCTGCAATGATCGCCGTCGCGTTCTCGCACACCATCTCGGTCATCAGCTTGCGGTACTTGTCCTCTGCACTGCCGATGTGCGGGGTCAGGGTCACGTTGTCGAGGTTGAGCAGATCGGGGTGCACCGTCGGCTCGTTCTCAAAGACGTCGAGCCCTGCACCGAAGATCTTGCGGTCCTTCAAGGCACGTGCCAGTGCGGCTTCATCGATCACCGGCCCGCGGGATGTATTAATGATGATGGCGTTGGGCTTCATCAGCGAGATGGCACGCTCATTGATGAGGTGGCGCGTGTCGGGCGTCAGCGGGGTGTGGATGCTGACGACGTCTGCTTCTTTCAGGCCTTCCTCCAGTTCGACCCTGCGTGCAGCGAGCGGCGCGAGCTCAAAGTCGACGTGCCTGCTGCGTGCGACGTACATCACCCGCATGCCCCAGCCGATCGAACGCAGTGCAGTGGCGTATCCGATGCGTCCTGCACCAACAATGAGGAGATTTCTTCCCGTCAGGTCTGTCCCGAGGAATTCGGTGATCCCCAAGGGGCCGCGACGGGGGTATTCGGGCGAACGTGCAAAGCGATCCGCCTCGATCAGCCGCCGCGCGACCGCCAGGAGGAGCGTCCACGCGAGGTCCGCCGTCCCTTCCGTCACCGCGTGCGGCGTGTTGGTCACGACGATTCCGCGGCTTTTGCACAGCGGCAGGTCGATGTTGTCGAACCCCACGGCAAAGTTGCAAACCCCTTTCAATGAAGGACCTGCAGCGTCAAGAAAGGCCGCGTCGACGCGGTCAGAGAACATCGTGACGACGACCGAAGCACCGTTGATCGCCGCGTGGAGTTCATCGCACGAAGGCTTGCCATCACCGAGGATTCGGACCGAAGCGCTCGGGATGTTGACGACTCCGGGGACGGCACGGGTGATGACGACGGTGGGGTTTTTGACTTGGGAAGACATGGATTGGAGGATAGGCTCGCCAGAAACAAGCGAAAAATGCGAGAGTTTGATCCAAATGCGCGTGATTCTCCGATGAATCACGCGGAAAATGATGTGGAGCGAGCCTGGGCGTGCCGGCGGAGACTGGCACTTACATCAACCCCGGCCCCGCAAACCCGCTCCGCATGGATGACTTGGAGACAGCACGATGGCCAAGACTAAAGCGAAGGCAGCACCCAAAGCCCCGAGGATCACCGCTGCACAGAAGCGTCGCTCGAAGGGCGAGATCTTCTCGACGATCGCCGAGCACGTTGGCGTGACCCGCAAGCAGGTCGCTCAGGTTTTCGACGTGATGGGTTCGCTGATCGGCGCTGACCTTGCCAAGGGTTCGGGCGAGTTCGCCGTTCCCGGCCTGATGCGCATCAAGACGATCAAGAAGCCCGCGACCAAGGCCACGACCAAGGCCAACCCCTTCAAGCCGGGCGAAATGATGACCGTCAAGGCCAAGCCGGCCCGCACGCTCATCAAGATCCGCCCCCTCAAGGGCCTGAAGGAAATGGTGTAAGCCGTTTCCCTCGTGGGTGGTCACAAGAACACACGCGGCGCCGCCCCAAAGGGCGGTGCTGTCGTTTTTGAAGGATCGTGATTTCTACTCCCGGATGAAAGCTGGCGCAGTTCAGCTCACGGCAGTGAATAAAACCCGCCGCCCATGTTCTTGAGCTGCCCCTTGCGTGCAAGCTCTTCCCACACCGCCCTTGGAAACTGGTTTGGCGGGATGATCCCCATCACGTCCGACTTCTTGCCCGAGGTCATCGGCCGCCCTGCACCGAGGCTCGATTCCTGGTCGAGCTTGGTCAGCTTCAGCCGCTTCTTGAACGCGCCGAACGCACGCTTGAGCTCGTCGTCAGGGATCGAGGGTGTCGGCGGGTTTGCTGCAGTCTCGTCGGTCATGCACGCAGAATAGTGCCAACTGGCCCCGTTGCACAAAGCGCAGCAGAGAACAAACGCTGCAGGGACTCATTCCCACCCAACGCTCTGCATCCAGATTTCAGAGTTCGCCGATCCCCGTCAGCGTCTTAAAGCTCCGCCCCTCGCGGATCACCTGGCGGATCTGCGACAACCGCTGACCTGCAGGCTTGAGTTGGCCCGCCACCGTGAAGATGCCGCCCCCACGCATCTCGGGTGACGTCGGTGCATCCACCAGCTCCTGCCAGCACAGGCTCGTGACGTACGGCTTCGACAGGCAGACTTGTGCGACCCGCGTCATGAAATCCGACTGCGACTGCTCGCTCCAGGGCTTGCGCCATGTTCCGCCGTCCATCGTGTGGAGCGTCGGGCTGTTGGGAGGCGCGGGTGCTTCGATCGGAAGCGCCGTGGGTGCAGGGATCGGACCGCTCGGTGCACCGAGTGTCACCGCGATCGGCTTCTCCAGCGCTGCATACCGGTCCATCAGCGCCGAAAGCGTCATGAGGTCGCGCACCGATTGACCTGAAACAGGCTGACCAAACTGCAGACGCAGGCCTATGGCATCCAGGTGCATGCCGACCTGCCCTATCGCATCTGCGAACAACAGCGGAGGAACCGACCTGCGGTTGATCGAGTGGTACTCACCAAAGGGCTGTGCGATCTCAACCTGGACTTTCCCTGCAGGGTGGAGCTTGCGGACCAGCATCACGCACAGCCGCGTCAGGTCGATGATCTGATCAAACCCCAGCTTGAAGTTCGTGTTGACGTTCAGGCCCGAGACGATCGTCCACCGCGCAACCGTCCTGCGGTACCGCGTCACAACCGCCTGCACATGCTCGAACACAAGCTGGCGGAGCGTCGCGTAGTCGTTTTCCCAGATGTATAGCCACTCAGGAATGCAGCCGGGCCTGAGATCGATCACCGGCCCTGCCCACACCGGGAGGCGAGCCTGGCGCACAGCCCACTCGATCCAGCGGTCGGTCCCCGTGAACGAGTACTTGCCTTCCTGCGGTTCAAGATCCTTCCACCGCATGGGCATGCACACAAAGTCGCATGCAGAGGCAACGACACGCTGGAGCGGCTCTGCAAACTGTGCAGGGCTGATCGAACAGCCAACCAGCGGCGTTCCGTGGACGATCGCCATCCCCGCGCCGGGTACGATGGCAGGTGCCAGCGGCTTGGGCGGTTCTTGCGTGATCGCGGCGACCCGTGCAACCGCCGTCGAATACGTCTGACCGGAAATCCGTCCTGCCATCGAACGCTCTGCGTTCACGAGCGCCAGCCGCTCGCCTGCATCGATCGCCAGCGCCAGTGCAACATGGGCCTGCTTCTCTGCCTCTGCAGAGAACCCGTGATGGGCTGTTGCGGTGTGAACATCCGCCTTGGCACGCTGCGCGACCAGGGCTGCAGTGAACGCCTGGCGGGCGCGCTCAAAGTCGACCATGATTGGGTCGTCTGCAGGGAGATCAAACAGGCTCCAGTCCTCAAGCTTGTTGAGGAAGAGCATGATCTGGTGGCGTGCCAGCTCCAGCATCAGGAGATACGGGGCGGGCCGCTCGGGAAGGAGGCAGGTCTTGAGCGTCAGCATCCCCAGTCCGCCGGGCGTTCCCGCTGCAGACCCTGCAGGTGCGGGTGCATCGACGGGGATCTGGATGCACATGCCCGCTGCTTCCGCGCCGGGCTTATCGCAGATCAGGACACCATCTTCAAAGCGAACGTTCCCTGCCAGCGGCAGGTCGTCAGGCCCGAAGATGTGTGCATGCCGACCACTCCAGGGGCTTGTGCCCGGAGCTTGCGTCGCGGAGGTCGTGGTATCAAAGACGGCGAATCTGAGCATTCTCGGGGCAGACCTCCCGAACCAAATCCCGAACACACGAGCCCGGGTAGGACCGACAGTGTAGTGACTTGCACGGACTCTGGAAGGCCAATCGAGGGTTCAATCCGCGCGGGGGTTCCAACCTTGTACCGCAAGCCGTATGGTTGGTTTATGAGCCGAGCTTCAGAAGTGCACGCCTCCGGTCCTGGTTCTGGCGCCGCCCGACCCGTCCTGACCACCGACCTGAATCTCCCCGGTCGACGTGCAGGCAAGGTCCGCGACGTGTACGACCTTCCCGCCAGCGGCAACAAGCCCGGCCGGCTGGTGATCGTCGCGACCGACCGAATTTCGGCCTTCGATGTCGTGATGCCGACCCCGATTACAGGAAAGGGTGCCCTGCTCACCGATCTTGCAGTCTTCTGGCTCCGCTTCATTGAATCAAACGGCATCTGCAAGACCCATCTCCTGGGGACCGACCCCGCCGAGATTCTGGATTCTGCGTTCACTCCCCAGACGACCCGCGAGGACCTCGTCGGCAGGACGATGATCGCCCGCAGATGCAAGGTCGTGCCGATCGAGTGCGTCGTTCGCGGCTACATCGAGGGTTCGGGCTGGAAGGAATACCAGGCGACGCAAAGCGTCTGCGGCGTAAAGCTCCCTCCTGGTCTTCGCCAGTGCGATCGCCTCCCCGAACCGATCTTCACGCCCGCGACTAAGGAAGAACTCGGCAAGCACGACGAGAACATCTCGTTCGACCGGGCCTGCGAGATCGTCGGCAAGCCCTTGATGGAAAAGCTCCGCGACCGGTCGCTGGCGATCTATTCAAAGGCTGCAGAGCACGCACGCTCGCGCGGGATCATCATCGCGGACACCAAGTTTGAGTTCGGGATCCCGCTCGATGGCGGTTGGGAGGCCGACCCCATCGTCATCGACGAGGTCTTGACGCCCGACAGCTCGCGCTTCTGGCCGATGGATACCTACGCACCGGGCGGACCCCAGAAGAGCTTCGACAAGCAGTACCTTCGCGAGTATCTCGAAACGCTTGTGGCAAAGAACGCCTGGAACAAGCAGGCCCCGGGCCCGAATCTCCCTGCAGACATCGTCGCCGCGACGGTCGAAAAATACAGCCGTGCACGTGATCTCCTGACGCTCTGATGTTTGATCTACAACATCTCGTGGCATCAGGTGTCCCGCCTGTATCTACTTTCTTCTACGTGCCTTTGAGCGAATTTCCTTCTGCTCGCACCGGACCACAGAAAACGAAAAAGCGGTGCCGACCTCGGCACCGCTTTTCATTTCATGATTCATCGATCGACGTTTACGACCGCGTCCCGTTCTTCGTACTGATAGAGGACGCTGCGTCGCACAGTTCGCCCAGCTTTTGAGTCGTGGGCGAGATCATCTCCGTCAGCTTGCCCTGGAAGACCGAGAGCTGCTGCTCGATCACGCCCGGCAGGCTTTCGAGAAGCCTCCGTGCAGGGACGAGCCTGCTCTCGATATCCGCTGCACGCTGCTGCAGATCCTTGAGCTGCTGCTCGGACTGGTCGCGATACGTCGACTGCATTTCCTGGATCGCAATCAGCGTCGAGCGGCCAAGATCGATGAGCTTGGCCGCGATGTCCGCGCCGCTCCGTGCTGCATCGTCCGATGCACGGTCTGCAGCGGTCTTGATCGTTTCGACCGCAGCTTCCGTCGCGACTGCAACTTCCTGGGTCTTGTTCTCAACTTCCGACTGGGCCTGCGTCATGACTGCAGACAAGGTCGCTTCCAGTGTCGCTGCGTGTGCAGTCTTGAGCGAGGCAGATGTTGCTTCCATTTCAGATGCAGAACGGCCAAGTGCGACGCTCGATGCCTCGAACTTCGCGGTCAGTTCACCTGCACGCACGTCCACATTCGTCACCGCGTCCTTGAGCTTCTGGTCGACCTTCACGATCTCTTCCCGTGCGCGGGAGAGCACGATGTCGACTTCCTCACATGCACGCTGTGCAGTGCGGTTAAGTTCTTCCGACGAACGCTGGCACTGGGCCTTGATCGAGTCCTGCCCGGTCCTGAGGTGTGCATCCATTCGGAGCGTCGCTGCAGTGCCGCGTGCATCGATCGATGCACCGAGTTCATCAATCCGGCCTGCATACCCGTCAACCATGCCCTTGAGCTTGAGGTCAGACGCAGCTTCAAAGTCGCGCATCAGACCCTGCGAACGTTCAAGGAGCTCGTTCAGGCGGACCGTCGCACGCTCCTGCTGCATCGAAAGGCCCTGTTCTGCAATCCGAAGCTCGTGCGCCACGCGAGATGCAAAGCCCTCTGCCTGCTGCTCGGTCGCAGCGCGGATCGTCTCGGTCCGGGCCTGCGCGGATTCAAGCGAGCCGCGGATCAGCCCCTCGATCGCCCCTGCTTCCTGCTGCGAGCGGTTCACAAGCTTGTCGAGGTCCTGCGTCGCACGCTCGACGATCGTCCTGCCGTGCTCCTCTGCCTTGTCTGCCTGCACGCGAGCTTGGTCCTCTGCACCGCGAAGCTGCGATTCAAGGCGGGCGGCCAGTTCGTCCGCACGGGTCCGTGCAGTGGCATGGACTTCTTCCGCACGCTCGTTGATCGCCTTGGCGTGTTCTTCCGCCTTGTCTCCCTGCACGCGGATCTGGTCTTCCGCACTGCGAAGCTGCGATTCAAGGCGAGCAGTCAGTTCGTCCGCGCGGGTCCTTGCAGTGGCGTGGATTTCCTCTGCACGCTCGGAATGGCGATCAAGGAGCTCCCTGATCTGGCCATCTGCAAGTTGCTCGACCTCTCGGGTCTGCGTTGCTGCGTGCTCGGTCATCTGCCGGAGCTTTTCTGCAGCTGCGACGTGCTTGGCGTGGATCGCTGCATCGACCGACGAGAGTTCCTTCTCGATCCGCGTGCCGATCTCCGTCACCTGGCGGTCTGCCTGCGTCCGGAGCGATTCGATCCGGTGCGAAGACTGATCGACCAGGTCCCTGAGGCGAAGATCGACCGCGCCCACATCATCCTGCGAGCGACGCATCACCGTCTCTGCATGGCGGGAGATCGTCTCAACGAGCCCCGCGAGCTTCACATCCGCCTGCTCGCGTGCGCTGCGGAGGCGTTCCTCGGCTGCTTCGAGTTCGTTGTTCACCCGTGCAGAGAGCTCCCCTGCCTTTCGATCCGCGCTGCGGACCGGCTCGCACAGCCGCTCTGCAGCAGAATCGACCTGCGTCCGGATCATCTGCTGGAAGGTTTCGAGCTCACCAACGAGCCTGCTCCGTGCTGATTCGGCCAGTGCACGGGTCTCGGTCGCTTCGGTGTTCAGCCGCTCGCGACGTGCCTCGATGTCATCGATCGCACGCTGGACCGAGAGGCGAACCGTCTCCTCCTGGCGAACGCCCAGGTCTTCAAGCCTGCGGGAGTACTCGCCAAGGCGCGATTCGATGATCTGCTGGATCGATTTTTCGAGCTGGTCGGTCAGTGTCGAGCGGTCGAGGGCGAGCTGCACGATGTGCTCTGCCTTGGCGACCCGCTGGTCGAGTGCAGGGGCGACCTTCAGTGCTGCTTCAAGCCGCGTCTGGAGCTGCTTGGTCACTTCCCGGAGGTTGTCCCCGAGCGTCCTGACTTCGACCGCGGTTGATTTGAGCGATTCGCCCTTGCTCGTGGCATCGCGCACAAGCTGGCGGAGCGTCGAGGAAAGTTCCTCAAAGCCGCGACGGTCGATCACCTTGGGCGTGATGAACAGGTCGTCGATGATCCGGTCTGCGTCGAGCCCATGGACGGACGGGTCCTCGCCCGCACCCGCCTCGATGGCCGAACCATTCACCGGAATCACGGACGTTGATGAAACGACAGCGCTCATCTGCAAGCTCCCACCCGGCATCCTGCACCCGGGGCTTGGCGTACGTAGAAGATCATCGGATCATGCCCTGGCATCATGCTCGGGCGTTCCAAGAAGAAGAAGGCACGTCTGTCATCGGTTTTTCGGTTCTTGCGCGTTGAAAGCGCTGAACCTGCGCCCCATCCCGACGGTCTAGACTTGCCCGGTGGATCACGAACACAACCAAAAACCCGCCCGTGGCGCCCGGCGCCCCACTTCTTCCATGGTCCGGCTCCAGCGAGTCCTTGCCGATGCAGGGGTCGCCGCACGCAGAGTCTGCGAGAAGCTGATCGAAGAAGGACACGTCGAGGTCAACGGCGAGCTTGTCACCAAGCTCCCTGCGTTCGTCGATCCCCGAAACGACAAGATCTCGGTCGATGGCAAGCCCATCGCAAAGCCTGCCAGCAACCCAACCGGTCGCAAGCTCTACATCATCCTTCATAAGCCCGATCGCACGCTCACGACCGCGAACGATGAACCGGGCCTTGAACGCAGGACAGTCCTGGACCTGATCGACCACCCTGCCAAGCCCAGGCTCTTTCCTGTCGGCAGGCTGGGGTGGGATGAGACCGGCCTGGTCCTCCTGACCAACGACGGCGAGCTCGCCAACCGCCTGACCCACCCGCGCTATGGCGTCCCCAAGACGTATCTCGCGGTGGTGAAAGGGGATGTGGATGAGGCAGATCTCCACCGCTTCAGCAGGCAGATGTTCAAGCTCGAGCGTCTGGCTTCGCGCCAGGAAGGCAGGATCAAGACTTCCCACGTCGACATGGCCGTCTTCAAGCGCGAGCCGGGCAAGACAACACTCCGGGTCACGATGAAGGAAGGCAAGAACCGCTACGTCGCGGAGGTCCTTGGTCAGTCGGGCTTCCCGGTGCGCAAGGTCGCTGCAGTCTCGATCGGCCCGCTCCAGCTCCGCGGCCTCCCGATCGGCTCTTGGCGTGAACTGACCCGCGATGAGATCCGCCTCCTCCGTGCAGCCTGTAAAGATGATGCAACGCCGGAGATGAAGTCGGGGATCAAGCCCGACCAGGAAGAAGCGCAAAATCTGCGCGTGCCGCGACAGTGGGTGCCCCGTTCCGATGGCCGTGCCCGTGGTCGCACGCATGCACCGCGCTCCGAGGGTCCGACCTCGCGTGGAACACGTGGAACAGGGTCAAGGCAGCAAAGGCCGCAGGCAGATGCAGAGAGGCCCTCTGACGATCGCCCTGCACGCCCAAGCCGCCCGCCCGAAACCCCAAAGCCCATTTTGCGATCAAATACCCCTGCAAGGACCATCCGGCCCCCCAAGCCCTCGGACAACCCCGTGGGCGCAGGTGGCTCGGTAAGAGACGGTGCAAACGTTGGGGGTGCAGGCGTTTACATCCCCCCTTCACGCCGCGAGCGGATGAAGGCCCAATACGAGCAGGTCCGCGAATCACGGACGAGGAAGCCCGCCCCCCGGAACTTCGAGCCCAGCAGCGACGATGGCGGCAGGATGATGGGGGGAGGTCGTCCCCAGCGGCCCGGCCGCGCGTCGGGCGATGACCGGGGCGGATCGCGCGGACCTGCACGCGGGTTCGGCAGCCCTGATCGGCGCAGTGCAGGCGGTGGTGGGGGTGCTGGGGGTGGACGTGGCCCCGATCGTGGCAGCAGGGGCGGCGAAGGTCGGAGCCGTGGCGACGTTGGGGATGGTGGGGCTCGTGGGGCTCGTGGAGGTCGCGGGGGACGTCCAGTTGGTGGGGGTGGTCGGGGTGGTGGTGGGGATAGGAGTGGGGGTCGGCCCCAAGGCCGGTCTCGCCCTCGCAACGACCGATAGCCAAGCGACCGATTGCTGAATCGCCGATAGGTAGTCAGACATGATCGCCAAGCGTTCGCCCAGGACATCCCAGCCGCCCGCCACCACGCCGGGACTCATCGAACGCCTTTCTGGTGCGCGCGCTGCGTTTACTGGCAGCCCACCTCCAACCAGTGGAAAACCACGGGATCGACTCCCGCCGGGAATGATCACCCGCGACGTTGCTGCCCACATGCTGTCACCCTCGGGGTGGACGGTCCTGACCGGGCAGCTCCCTGCCATGGCCGCTGCACTGGCCTACCGAACGATCTTCGGCCTCATCCCGATGATCGTGATCGGGCTGATGGTGATCGGCGCGTACGCAGAGGAGCGCGAGATCTCGAGCGCGGTCTCTCGCATCCTTCATTACGCAGGTCTTGATCAGGTCGCGGTCGACAGCACGCCGCAGCAGGGCTTTGGCAACCTCGGCGGAACTCCGCAGGGCGGCGAAGAGGGCGCGATCACCGACAACCCGGTCGGCAAGGATCCCGACAAGCCGGTGGTCTCAAGCCAGCGGCTCGATGAATGGATCGCAAGCCTCGTGAAGCAGGTCCGGACGATCCCGTTCCGAACGATCGGGTTCATCGGCCTCGCTGCATTGATCTACGCGGCGATGTCGATGCTCATCGAGATCGAGCGGACGTTCAACCAGATCTATCGCGTCCCTGCAGGTCGTGCATGGTGGAGCAGGATCACCCGCTACTGGACGCTCCTAACGCTCGGCAGCATCGGCCTCTTTGCCACGTTCTACGCGACCGACAAGTTCCTCTCGCGCATCGATCAGGTTGAATCCTGGAGCGTGAGCGAACTGATCGGGCTGGGTGATGACGAGGCAGACGAGGTTGGGACGCCCGAGGGTGCGGTGATCGGCCCTGCGCCGACCCCTGCACCTGGTGAAGACGCAACCTCACAGCCCAAGAACGCACCTGCAAATCAGCCTGCAGGACAGCCAGCAGGGCAACAGGGTGGCCAAGTCGCAAATCAGACCGCAGCTCAGACCGGCACTCCTGCACAGTCTGCGGTCATCACCGATACCAAGCCTGCGTTCTTCACTTTCAAGGGGATCATGGGCTTTGCAGTCACGGTCCTGATCTCGACGGGTTTCCTGACAGTCATCTACAGCGTCGTTCCGAACGCACGCGTCCGCCTGACCTCCGCGATCAGCGGCGCGTTTGTCGCCGCAATCCTGTGGGAAGCAGCCAAGTGGGGCTTTGCGTACTACGTCAAGAGCGCGGGGTACACCAAGCTCTACGGGGCACTGGCGTTGCTGCCCTTGTTCCTCCTGTGGATCTACGTCGCGTGGATGATCGTTCTGCTCGGGCTCTTTATCAGCTACTCGCTCCAGACGCACGGCACACGCCGCGTCACGGTCGTGAGCGATGGCAGAACCTCGATCGTCGACCCTGCATCGATTCTTCTGGTCATCGGTGCAGTGGCGCGTGAGTTCCGCGTCGGCAGGTCGGTCGATGCACAGGATGTCTCGCGGATGGCAGGTCTTGAGCAGCCGGTCGTGGTCTCGATGCTCGAGTCGATGGTCACGCGCGGGCTTCTGCACCACGTCATGGCTGGTGATTCGCAAGACCGCTATTCGCTGGCGCGTCCGCCGGAGCTGATCGATGCAGGGGAGTGCTTGACCGTCGCGACCGAACTGGTCGAAGAGCCGGGTCCCAGAACACTCACGTCAGGGGTCGATTCGGGCCTGCTCGCTGCAGTGAAGCCGCTCCAGCAGGCCCGGATCGAAGCAGCCAAGGGCCGCAACCTGGCTGATCTTTTGGGCCTTGGGCCGACACCTGCCTCCAGGATCGCATCAATGCCCGGTGCAGCGGTTGAACCCCTGAAGAACTCGGTTCCACCGCCAGCGCCGGAGGCTGCACAGGGTCCGGTCGGGCCGGTAGCACCGACGCCGGGGATTGAGCCGCAGACAACCTGATCAGACCAGATGATCAGGCGACCTGACCAGACAACCCGATCGGGAGGCCGAACGGCCTACGATCAGAACGAACGAGCAGGCTGCACGCGCGGGTGACGCGTGCGGATCAAGCAGGGGACCTTCGCGAGTCCCGATGGGTGAGAACACATGGGTCTTGAAGCCGCACTCTCGACAGACTTCTACGTGACGACCCAGCTCAAGAAGCTGGTGAACTGGTGCCGCAAGTCGTCGGTGTGGCCGATGCCCTTTGCGACTGCATGCTGCGGCATCGAGCTGATGGCAACTGCATCGAGCAGGTACGACATGGCACGCTTCGGCATGGAGCGCATGTCGTTCAGCCCGCGCCAGGCAGACCTTCTCATCGTCGCGGGCCGCGTCTCGGTCAAGATGATGCCTGTCCTCCAGCGCATCTATGAGCAGATGACCGAGCCCAAGTGGGTTCTTTCGATGGGTGCCTGTGCATCGACCGGCGGTGTCTTTGACACCTACGCAGTGGTGCAGGGCGTCGATCAGTTCATCCCGGTCGACGTCTACGTCCCGGGTTGCCCCCCGCGCCCGGAGCAGCTCCTCGAAGGCATCATGGCGATCCACCGCATCATCGAGCGCGACGGCCTGCCCCCTGCAGGTGGCAAGCGTAAGCCACTCGGACTGGTGATTGAGCCGACGCATGAAGTGCGGCCGCAGCCGGTGGGTCTCACGATCGGTGTGAACTGAGAAGGCAACGGCACTGGGGATTGGGCACTCGGCACTGGTGAAAAGCACGAGTGCAAAGACACTGGTGTAGTCCGTGGCGGCGTGGTGAACTCCATGGATGAATTGCCGCTTCCAGGTTTGCCGGATCGTGATCCAAAGGGACATAAGGGAACGTTTGGAACCGTCGTCGTCATCGGCGGGTGTGCATCGACGCGCCCGGGCATGATGCGGATGATCGGCGCGCCGGTGCTCTCTGCACGCGGTGCTGCACGGTCGGGTGCGGGGCTGGTTCGCCTGTTGATGCCGTCACCGATCATCGATGCAGGTGTCTCGATGCTTCCGAATGCGACGGGCATTTCGCTCCCTGTTGATGAGCACGGCGATGTCATTACGCACGAAGCAGCTGCGGAGCTTGATCGCCAGTTTGAATCAGCCTCCGCGATGGTGATCGGGCCCGGGCTTGGCTCACCGCCACCGGGTTCTGGCGGGTGTGCATCGCTTGTGCTCCGCGCGATCCAGCAGGACAAGGTTCCCATCGTGCTCGATGCGGATGGGCTCAATCTGCTTTCAAAGATCACAGAGTTCTGGCGCGACATCCGTGCACCACTGATCGTGACGCCCCATCCGGGCGAGTATCGGAGGTTGGCACAAGCAGTTGGCGTCGATGGCGACCCGATCGATGTGCACAAGCGACCGCTCGCTGCAGAGATGCTTGCGCAGCGGCTTGGCGCGATCGTCGTGCTGAAGGGTGCAGGGACCGTTGTGAGTGATGGGCATCGGACGTGGACATGCACGCGCGGGCATTCGTGCCTTGCAACGGGGGGTACGGGCGATGTGCTTGCGGGCGTGATCGCGGGGCTTGTGTCGCAGTTCACGCGGCACGGGAGCCGGGCAGGTCAGGAGGCCGCTCAGTCGGAGGCTGATCTTGCCAAGATTCCCGAGAAGTATCGTGCAGCAATGGCGAAGCTGAACGCGAAGGTTGCGGCTGGTAAGAACGGATCGGTCCATGGCGATGCTGAGGCTGCGGCAAGCACCGCTGCACACGGAGCTGCACACGAATCCGCCAAGCTCGATCTCTTTGATTGTGCGCGGTGGGCCGTTCAGCTTCATGCGATCGCCGCGGAACGCTGGGCGCAGGGCAACGGCGATGCAGGGCTCCTGGCACACGAGCTTGCGGACCTGATCCCCGGCGTGATGCACGTTGAAGGCAATACCAAGCCCTTCTGATCGCGGGCGTTCTCCTCGACATTCTGAACCATCGCCCTGTGGCTTGCGATTTCGACTGCATATGCAGCAGTTTCGCTGCGGATTCGCGTGGCCGGTTCCTACGCTTTGCCGCCATGTGCCCAGTCATTCAACCCCCCAACGGAACGCGCGATCTCTACCCCATCGAAGCTGCACGCCGTCGGTTCATCACCGAGGCCTGGCGCCGGGTGTCGATCAACCACGGGTTTGAAGAGATCGATGGGCCGACGTTTGAGCACCTTGAGCTCTACACCGTCAAGTCGGGCGATGGAATCGTGTCGGAGCTGTTCAGTTTCCGTCGCGAAGGCGGCGAAAAGGACTTTGCACTAAGGCCAGAGTTCACGCCGACGCTGGCGCGGATGTTTGCTGCACGTGCAGGTGGTCTTTCCAAGCCGACCAAGTGGTTTACGTGCGGGCCATTCTTCCGTGCCGAGCGTCCGCAGCGCGGTCGTCTTCGCGAGTTTTTGCAGTGGAACTGCGATGTGATCGGCTTGCCATTGCCGGAGAAGCCGACCGATCAAGATGTTGCATCGGCGAAGGCAACTGCCGACGCCGAGGTGATCGCGTGCTGCGTCGAGCTCTTTCAAAATCTCGGGCTGACCAACCAGCAGATTACGTGCAGATTGAACGATCGCACCGTCGCCGCGAGCGTGATTGCACGCTGCGGTGATGGACTCGACGCGACGAAGGTTCTGGTGCAGCTTGATAAGCGCGCGAAGACCGATCCCTCGGAATTCGTGAAGCTCTGTACATCGATGGGATTCGATGTATCGAAGTATGACGCACTGATGGCGGAAACCGTCGAGCGTGCACAGCGTGGAACGATCGAAGGCGATGCGACGAGCCTGGGCATGCTCATGCAGCGGCTTGATGCGATGGGCTTGTCGTCGTGGTGTAGGATCGATCCCGCGATCGCACGCGGGCTTGCGTATTACACAGGCACGGTCTTTGAAATCATCGTCGACGGCGAGCGTGCAGTCGCCGGCGGCGGTCGATATGACAATCTCATCGAACTTTTCGGCGGTCCATCGACGCCTGCAGTTGGATTTGGCATGGGCGACGTCGTGCTTGCACTTGTCTTGCAGGACAAGGGCCTGATGCCGACCGATGTGGAACTGCTTGAAGTCGCGGGCGAACGGCCCGATGTCTTTGTGATCTCCAACGGCACACCCGAGGCTGATGCAAAGCTCGGCGGCGTGATCGCGGATCTGCGTCGCAGCACATACAAAGGCACGCAGGGCCTGCACGTTCGCAGGTCGTACAAGTCGACCAAGAAGATCGGCAAGCTCCTCCAGGAAGCGGCGGACGTCCGTGCGAAGTTCGCGGTGATTCTTGAATCTGGCACCGAGGCGACGGTGAAGAACCTGATGACGGGCGAGCAGGATCAGAGCAAGACGCCGATCGAGCAGCTTGGTGCCGTGCTGCGTGCGAGGCTGTGAACCCCGCCTGTCAAGGCGGGGGTTGGCACGTCAGATTCGGGAAGCAGTTGTGCGCGAGGTGGATCTGCTGCGTGCGGTGGTACGATTGGCACGAATCCCCGGCTTTACAGCCGGGGTACCTACCAAGCGTCGTTCCAAAGCGCGGGGCGAACCATCGGCAAGGGCGCACCTTGTTGATGACGAACATACGAGATCGCATGGTGGAACTGTTCCTGCGTGAAGAGCCACACGGTGCTGCCGTGCTCGGCCCACACCCGGGTGCCTTTGCGAACAAGCTCACACTCCACGAGTCGCCGGGTTGCCCACGATTTGAGGTCGTGTAAAAGCTTCGATGTGCTTGCATCTGCCGTGACGACGATGTGCACATGATTTGTTCTGGCTGAAAGTTCATGGATCAACCAGCCACTATATTTGCACGTGCTCCGCATCGCGTGATCAACTGCGAATCGTTGCTGCAACTGGCGCATGCTTGAGAAGCGACTGCGCATATGAACTGCGGGCGCTGCTGCGGGGGATCAATGGTGAGCCCGGTGCGTTGTTAAACCGATCCACGGAACCACGTTCATCGCCGTGCAGCCATGTGCCGTAGGTGCGCAGCGTAAGGAAATACCCCAGAACTTCCCCCATGACGGGAGTCTACCAATGGAACCCCGCCTGTAAAGGCGGGGATTGGAGTGCTTGCAGTACGTGCGCAATGACGATCTACTGCAATTGACAACTGGATCGGCACGAATCCCCGGCTTTACAGCCGGGGTTCCTGCTACCGTTCCTTCAGTGGCAGACGCATCCGTACCAGCTCCCGCACGACCTACAATTGCTCGCGAAGAGCAGTTTGTCCATCTCCACCTCCACACCGAGTATTCGCTGCTCGATGGTGGCAACCGCATCGACAAGCTGGTGAACCGCGTTGCGGAGCTTGGCATGACCGCGGTCGGCATCACCGATCACGGCAACATGTTCGGTGCAGTGTCGATCTACCAGCAGTGCAAAGACAAGGGCATCAAGCCGATCCTGGGGATCGAGGCGTACGTGACACCGCCCGGCAAGCCGCGCACAGACCGGACGTATTCGGGCGGCGGCGAAGGTGGCTTCCACCTCGTGCTGCTTGCAGAGACGCTTGAGGGCTGGAACAACCTGCTCTATCTCTCGTCCGAAGCGTTTCTCACGGGCTTTTACTACAAGCCGCGCATCGATCGCGAGATCCTTGAGAAGCACTCGAAGGGTCTGATCGCGATCAACGGCCACCTTGGCAGCGAGATCGGCGAACATCTCCTGGATTACGAACGCACGGGCGATGACAAGTGCTGGCGTGCTGCGGTCGAGAGCGCGGAGTGGCATAAGCGAGTCTTCTCAGGCACGAAGGCAATAGGCACCGAGGCATCGAGGCATCAAGGCACCTCCGAAAGTCCGGCCTCTATGCTTGGATCCCTTGATGCCTCGATGCCTTCCTTCTACGTCGAGCTTCAGCACCATGTGCCGGAGCAGAACTCGATTAATCGGCACCTGATTCGTCTTGCACGCGAGACGGGGTGCCCGCTGGTGTGCGACAACGATTCGCACTTTCTCCGTGCAGAGGATCACGATGCGCACGACACCCTGATCTGCATCTCGACCGGCAAGCTCAAGAGCGAAGAGAACCGGATGAAGTATCCGACGGAGCTCTACGTGAAGAGCCCGCAGGAGATGCGCCGGTTGTTCGAGCCGTACGGCGATGCAGGGAAGGAAGCGCTGGACAACACGGTGAGGATCGCGGATCGCTGCAATGTCGATCTTCCACTTGGCGTGAACAACGCGCCGATGGTCCGCGTGCGTCGTGCGGGGTCGGATCTGCTTGCAAAGTCGGGTGGCGATGCATGGGCAAAGCTGCCGACGTGGGATGAGCCGCGATTCGGCGGCGACCTCACTGCGTGGTATAAGGCGTACTGCGCGGAGTTTGAGGTTGTTCCGTTCCACGTCGATGCGAGTGCAGGGAGCGACGAGCGTGCGCGGCTGCTTGCTGAAGCGAAGACCCAGTGCGATATTGCTCTGCGGCGGCTGTCGGAAGCAGGGTTCATCTGGCGGTACGGGCCGGATATTCCTGGCGCTGAGCAAGCGGGCGGTGTTTCGCGAAAGGACCAGACTGCACGCCTTGAGCGCGAGCTGAAGATCCTCGCGGACAAGAACATCAGTGCGTACTTCTTGATCGTGTGGGACTTTGTCAACTGGGGCCGCCAGCGCGGTATCCCTGCCAACGCCAGAGGTTCGGGCGTCGGCACGATGGCGGGGTATGTGCTTGGTCTTTCCAACGCGTGCCCTGTTCGCTACGGCCTCCTCTTTGAGCGATTCACCGACCCCGATCGAAGCGAATACCCCGACATCGACATCGATCTCTGTCAGGATGGACGTGCCAACGTCATCAACTACGTGCGCGAGAAGTACGGGCACGTGGCGCAGATCATCACGTTTGGAACGATGAAGGCCAAGGCAGCGATCCGTGACGTCGGTCGCGTGCTTGGTCTCTCGCTGCCGGATGTCGACAAGATTGCCAAGCTCGTGCCCGAGCAGCTGAATATCACGCTCGACAAGGCGCTCGAGCAGGAACCCGATCTCAAGAAGCTGTACGACGCGGATGATCAGGTCCGAAGGCTGATCGACAACGCGCGGACACTCGAAGGCCAGGCGCGTCACGCGAGCGTGCACGCTGCAGGCGTCATCGTCGCGACGCGGCCGCTCTACGAGATTGTTCCGCTCTATCGCCAGTCGGGAAGCGGCGAGAACGAAGTTGTCACGCAGTGGGATGGACCTACGTGCGAGAAGATGGGCCTTCTCAAGATGGACTTTCTGGGTCTCCGCACGCTCAGCGTGGTGGAGCGGGCCAAGAAGCTCATCAACGAAGGGATGAGCGAGCAGGAGATCTGGCGTGCAGTGGGGCGCGAGGCGGATTGCCTCCGTCGTCAGTCCACGAGCGACAGTGAATCCGCGCTCAGCATCACGCACCCGCTTGATCTTGATCGTCTTGATTTCAAGGACCAGTACGTCTTTGACATCTTCCGCCGCGGCGATACGACGGGCGTGTTCCAGTTTGAATCTCCGGGCATGCGCCGACTGCTCGTCGACATGAAGCCCGACCGTCTGGAAGACCTGATCGCGGCCAACGCGCTTTTCCGCCCAGGTCCGATGGACCTGATTCCTGATTACAACCGTCGCAAGCACGGAACGGACGCGGTGCCGAAGGTGCATCCGATCGCCGATCACTTCACCGGTGAGACGTACGGCGTCATGGTGTACCAGGAGCAGGTCATGCAGATCGTGCATGAGCTGGGTGGCATCCCGCTCAGATCTGCGTACTCGCTCATCAAGGCGATCAGCAAAAAGAAGGAAAAGGAGATCGCCAAGAGCAGGCCGATCTTCATTGAAGGCTCAGAGAAGAAGGGTCTTTCCAAGCAGGCTGCAGAGGAGCTGTTTGAGAACATCCTGAAGTTCGCAGGGTACGGCTTCAACAAGAGCCATTCGACGGGTTACGCGATCGTCGCGTACCAGACCGCGTACTTGAAAGCGTACTTCCCCGCACAGTACATGGCCGCGTTCCTGACGTACGAATCCGCCGCCAGTGCAATCGCGGACTGGATCCCGTACGTCGAAGATGCGAAGAAGGCACGAACGATCGACCCTGCCACCGGTGTGATTGTGCGTCCGGGACTGGAAGTCCGTCCACCCGACGTGAACCGCTCGCAGGCTGCGTTCTCTGTCGTGTTTGATGAGGATGAGCCGCACGATTCGCGTCACGGGCACATCCGATTTGGTCTCGCTGCAGTGAAGGGCGTGGGCGAGAAGGCGATCGACGCGATCATCCACGAGCGCGACAAGCCCAAGGGAGCTTCGAGCGACGGGGCAAAGCAGGACGCAGCAGAGCCTGTAAAGCCCGCGCCGTTCGTGTCGCTCTTTGACTTCTGCGAGCGGCTTCTCTCGCGTGGCCCGGGCGTCGTCAACAAGTCGACGATCGAATCGCTCATCAAGTGCGGCGCGTTTGACAGCGTGCACGGCGCACAGAATCGTGCAGCGATGGTTGCGACGATCGAGCAGGCGATGTCTGCAGGTCAGAAGGCTGCAGCAGACCGTGCAGCAGGGCAGTGCGCGTTGTTTGGCGGCGGTGGCGATGCGGGCAGTGCAAAGTCGTCGATGCCCGCGATCTCGCTCGCCAAGGCGACACCGTGGGCGACGAGTGATGCACTGACGCTCGAGAAGGAAGTCCTAGGCTTCTATGTATCGAGCCACCCGCTCGATGCCTGGAAGAACTGGTCGTCCGCGTTCGTCACGCACAACACTGCATCGGCCAAGACGCTTGCGAAGGATGCACGCGTCGTCATGGCGGGCCTTGTCGCCGGTGTGCGGACGCTCATCGTCAAGAACGGCAGGTCTGCAGGTCAGAAGATGGCGGCGATCACCGTCGAGGATCAGTCGGGCACGATCCCCTGCGTGATGTTCTCCGACGCGTACACCAAGTTCGGTCATCTCGCCGAGGCAGACAAGATCGTCTTCATTCTCGGGCGGATCGATACTTCGCGCGGCGATGTGCAGGTGCTGGTCGAGCGCGTTGTGCCGATTGATGGTGTGCCACTCCAGCCGGGCCGCCTCCAGGTGATGGTGGATGAAGCCAGGCTCAACGGAAGTTCCGTTGGCGCGCTGGACAAGGTCGCGGGCCTTTTGAAGGACGTCGCGACGCCCGCCGCTGGTGCCAAGATTTCACGCCAGGACGATGAGGCAGCCGCGCTCTTCCCGGTCGAGCTCACCATCGCCACTGCAGATAAAACCGCGTATCTCGCGCTGCCACCGACGCTCAAGATCCGCTTTGACTCAAAGATCCTCAATGAGTTTGAGCATTGGCTCGGTGCGGGGGCCGTCAAGCTCGTGAACGGCGTATGGGCCGAGAAGTTTGAGAAGGAAAACCGCTGGGGAAGCGGCAATGGCGCGGGTGCACGTCGTCCGCGGTCGTTTGATGACTGATCAGGGCTTGGCCCGTGTTGTCTGTCACCACGATTCATGAAGCGGTTTTCCGGACGTGCCTGAATGCCCGCACGGGCGTCACAGGCGCATCTTGAGGAACGTGAGACTTCCTCATTCGCCGCCCGGATTGCACTCTCGATTCTGCCCACGTTCATCTCAAAGCCGATCTTGAGGGTGCTCATGCATGTCACCGGGAGACATCATCGCGTCGGCCGCGGCTTCTCGCTCATCGAGCTGGTGATCGTCATTCTGATTATCGGAACGCTCGCGACGATCGCCGTCCCTCGATTCAGCAACGCCTCGCAGCGTTCAAAGGCAGCTGCCTTCCAGGCAGACGTCGAGGTCCTTCAGCGATCGGTCTATCTCTACCAGGCCGAGCATGCCAACCGCTGCCCTGCCACGCAGGCCAACGGCACGGTCAGTGCCAGTGCACTGAACTTCCAGCAGCGTCTTCTCGGTAAGACGCTCTACAACGGCACGGTCGACGCTGCAGGCACCTACGGCCCCTATCTTCGCGAGATCCCGGTCAACCCGATGAACAACAAGGCGACGTTCCGTGTCAACGGTGTCGCGACGGGCGCGAATGCAGCGGGGTGGCGATTCAACGCCACAACCAAGATCGTCGAAGGCGATCAGACCAATGTGCAGGTTGTCCATGGCGGGCAAGGTGGCCAGGGCGCTCAGGGTCCGATGGGCACGCTTCAGGGCGGGCACTGATCCCGACCTTCCACTGCAGTTGATTTCAGCCCTGCGTGCCGCGTTCGCGGCCAAACTCTTCAACCAGTGCATGTCCGCAGTGGGTGTACTGGCCCTGCGTGTTGTATACCTGTGCGCTCAGGCGGATCACGCGTACGCCGGGGTTCTCCCACAGCCGCCAGATCGGGACCTGGATCCCATGGCGTGCGAGGAGGATGTCCTGGAGCGGGTCGTCATATGACGTCACGCGCGGGGGAAGTGTCGCCATCGCTTCGGGGATGATCAGGCTCACCATCGCGCCGGTCATGGCATCGGGACACGATGGATGAAGTCCTGCGATCGAGCAGACCGTGTCGCGTGCAGCGAGAATGCGATCATGATTCCCTGCCATGAGCCCGCGCCAGCCGCCGGGCACAAGCCGTGCACCCGCGTCGATCGCGTCGGGCACCACGAGGAACGCGGAATAGTCGTCGGTCCCCATGTAATCAAAGTCGCGGAGGAACAGCGCGCGGTCGTGGCGGACCTTCTTTGATCTGCTCGAGAGCGCCACCGTCCGGAAGCCTTCCTGGAGATCGGGGCGGACGTAGATGAAGCTCGCGCCGCGCGGCGTGCCGATCCACTTGTGAAGGCTGCCGACGTAGAACGCAGGGTTGAGCGCGGTGATGTCGACTGGAACCTGGCCCGGCGCGTGTGCACCATCGATCAGGAGGTCGATCCCGCGCTCCTGGCAGAGCCTGGAGATCTCCGCGACCGGGAAGATGAGTGATGAGCAGCTGGTGACATGGCTCACCAGGACCATGCGGGTCTTGGGTGAGATCACGCCTGCGATCGCCTCGATAACAGCCTCAGGACCCGCAATCGGGAACGGAACGTGCGCCATCACAACACGAATGCCGTGGGCCTCTGCGATCCGCTCAAGCTCGTACTGGCCCGAGGAGTACTCGTGGTCGGTGACGATGATCTCGTCACCAGCGTTCCAGCGATAGTTCTGGAAGATCGTGCACAGCCCAACCGTCGCGTTGTGGACGGGCGCGATGTCTTCAGCCCTGCAGCCCAGGAACTCGCCAAGCCTGCGGCGCGAAACGTCAATCAGACCTTCAAGATCGACCTTGAAGAACCGGACCGGGTCGCGCTCGAGCCGCTCGCGGATGCGGTTCTGTGCGTCCATCACCTCGCCCAGCACCGACCCGTACGACCCGTGGTTCAGGAAGCACAAGGAGGGGTCGATCCGCCATGATCCGGTCGAAAGGTCAGGACGGATGTCCCCACCCGCTTCGCCTGCAAGCCGCAGACCCGCGCGGGCGCTCGCCTTGGGCTCCGAAAGGCCTGAACGGGAGTTGGAAGAGGGGAGGGAGGACACGGCGGTTTCCATGAACATGCAGAGGCGTTCATCGACCAGCACGGGGGGTCGCGATGCACAACATTTTGATGATCGTGAATGATGCTGTTCAAGTCCATCAAAGTTCGTTCCGCGCACGGGGTTTCAGGTCAAAAGGCGATGGTTCGATGAGGCGAGTTCCCGGGAAAATGCCGGCAACCACACCAGCCTGCCACGTGCGGATCAGGTCGCATGCCAACGACCGCTACCCTTTATCCACTTGAAGAGCGTCGGCACCATCCTCGTCCTGATCTTCGCAACCCTCCTGGCCCTGATCGTCGCCTCGATCACCTGCATGATCCTCTTTGAGGTGCTCCCCGAGCCCATCTACGGGGCGGTGGTCGCGGGTGCCGTCTTTATTGTGGGGTTTGGCATCGCCGTGAAGTGGGCGATTCGGTATGGACGATCTTCAGACCGGTACACCCACTGCCCTGGTTGTGCGTTCGATGTTCGTGCGGTACAGCCCGATGCAGGGGGGACGACCCGCTGCCCGTCGTGCGGGCAATGGCTCAGCGGACCTGCGGGGCGGACTGCAGTCCCAGCCACCATCATTCCCAATTCTGCTCCCCAAATCCCGGTTCAGACTCCCGTCCAGATCCCACCCTCACCCCCTTCGGGCCCCGTGGGTTGAACACCCAGGTACCCGAACCCCTACACTGGTGCCCTTATGGCGATCCCCGAGAACGAGATCACGAACGTCACGCCTGCTCCTCTCAACCGGATGGAGAGCGCGTACCTCCCCGAGATTTTCAAGGGGTTTGGCACGACGATGCGTCACTTCTTCACCTCGTTCGGCCAGGGTCCGACCAGCAGGACCATGCAGTACCCCGAGGAACGTAGAGAGAACATCCCTGTCGAGCAGGGCGGCCTCAATGCCAGCAACTTTCGTGGCGTGCACCGTCTCAATCGCGATGAATCGGGCCGCGTCCGCTGCGTGGCCTGCATGATGTGCCCGACGATCTGCCCCGCCAAGTGCATCCACATCGAGGCTGCAGAGGCGCCGTGGGATGATCGCGAGAAGTACCCCCGCAAGTTCGAGATCGACGAACTCCGCTGCATCTTCTGCGGCATGTGCGAAGAAGCATGTCCGGTCGACGCCATCGAACTGACCACCGAGTACGACATCGTCGGGCTCTCGCGTCAGGAGATGGTCTTCGACAAGGAAAAGCTCCTCCACATCCACGACCTCACGATCGGCAAGAAGCCGATGTGATCGTCCGTTGAATTCAGCCTGCAATCTTCAAATACGTCTCCCGTGAATCTGCCATGACCGTGCAGCTTGTGTTGCTGCGCCGCGTACAGATCTGCATAGCTGTTCAATCTGAGCGGCGGTTTGGTGCTTTGGGAGGCCATTATGAATCATCATGTCCGTCGAGCGCTATTGCTCTGTGCAGCGGGTTTGTGTGTGTTTGTTCCTGCTGCACGTGGTCAGTGCATGAACTTCATCGGCGCCTTGTACCTCACCGGAGATATCGCGATCGGCGATTTCAACGGCGACGGTCGGCCCGACATGGCACTTGGGTCGAGCGACAGCAGACTCCGCGTTTACATCAATGGCGGCGGCATGCTCATCCCGACCTACACAGGGTTGATCCCGCGCACCGAAGACATGCTCGCCGCAGACATGAACGGCGATCAGCTCGACGACATCGTTTCGACCAACCGCATCTCCAACAGCGTGAGCGTTGTGCTGAGCAACGGCGATGGCACCATGGCACCCGCCGTCACCTATCCGACCAGTCCATTGCCGTACGACTGCGAAGTCGGCGACATGGATGGCGACGGTGATCTCGACATCGTCGTCGGCATCGCCACATCCGCCGCCGAAGGGCGGTGCATCAAGCTATATCTCAACAACGGCGACGGGAGCCTGGCAGAGCCCGCCACGATCGTGCTTCCATTCGGGCCGCTCTCGGTTTCGCTCGGTGATGTTGATCGGGACGGCGATCTCGATATCGCTGCACACTTCCTATACGAAGGCTCAACCATCATCGTACGAAACGACGGCGGCGGCTCGTACGTGGTGACGAGTTCGTATGCCACCGGCTCGGAAGTTCGTGTCGTGAAGCTGGTCGACCTGAATCACGACAACCACCCCGACATGGTTCACCTTGATGGCTTCTCGTACTCCATCTCGGTCCGCATGAACAACGGCGACGGGACTTTCGGTGCCGCGAGCTACAACTACGCATTCGAACCGTCATCGCTTGCGGTTGCTGATTTCAACGGCGACGGGCATCGCGATCTCATCGTGACGCCGAATCTTCCCGTTGATGATGGCAAGCTGGCGGTGCTGCTTGGAAACGGCGATGGGACCTTTGCGACCGCGGTCAACTATCCCAACATCGGCGGCGTCCGCATCGCGTTTGCCGACATGGATGGCGACGGCGACAACGACCTGCTCGCGCACAACGGCACGATGCGCATCAACGTGAACAACGGCAACGGCACATATTCGCCGCCCGGGCTGCCGCCGGCATATACGACGGTGCACAATGCACGCAAGATTGCCGTTGCAGACTATGAGAACGATGGCGATCTTGACGTCTTTGTAGCGACCGCCAACAACGGCCTGACCGTCAAGCGCAACAACGGCGATGGGACGTTTACCAGCCATGTGACGCAGGGCGTCAATGGCGGAGGTCTTGCGATTGGCGTTGATCACTTTTTCGGCGACGACGAGTATCTTGACGTCGTCCTCGTCAGCAGCACCATGAACCTCCTGAACGTTCTCAAGGGGCGTCCGGACGGCACATTCCAGCAGTTGTACGTTCAAGGGTGCAACAGCCAGCCATCGTGCGTGGCGAAGGGCGACGTGAACGGCGACGGCCGCATCGACGTGGTTGTCGGCACGTTTCTCAACGATATCGTCGAGATCCACGTGAACAACGGGACGAACTTCAATCTCCCCGCACACATCACGAGTGGTGACGGCGTCCGCGGCGTCGCACTGGGCGACCTTGATGGGGACGGCGATCTTGACATTGTCACGGCCAACTACAACAGCAAGAACGTCGCGGTTCACTTCAACACCGGAGGAGTCTTTGGTCCCGCAGTCTTCTTTGCGGCGGGGAACGGCTGCAACGACGTGGTGATTGGCGATGTTGACGGTGACGGGGATCTTGATGTCTGCACCGCAAACAAGCTTGGCGACAACGTGACGGTGCTGCGCAACGATGGCACCGGTGTTCTCTCCAGCCTCGGCGGTGTTTACGCGGGCGTCAAGAGCAATGTCGCCGTGACGCTCGCCGATATCGACGGCGACGGCGATCTTGATATCGCGATGGCCGGCGATGATACGACCGTGCGGCACCACGGTCTCTTGTTCAACACCGGCGATGGTACGTTCGAAGGGCCGGTGAAGTTTGTCAACGGGAATGCACCGGGCGATGTGAAGGTCGGAGACTTTGACAACGACGGTCATCTTGACATGGTCGTTTCGAATATCAACAGTTCAAGCATCTCCGTCCATCTCAACAAGACCACGTGCTGTCCTGCTGACTTTGATGGCACCGGCTTTGTCGACGTCGACGACTTCACTGCGTTCGTCCTCGCCTTCGAAGCAGGGACCGACAACGCCGACTTTGACGATTCGGGCTTTGTCGACACCGACGACTTTGACGCCTTTGTCGCGGCCTTTGAGGCAGGGTGCTGATGCACGCGTTCCGAAAGGAACGCACTCATGCCTGATCTTCGATGCGGCGTGCGTTCCGTCCGCCGCATAGTTTTTTTTTACCACGCACCGCTGGGCGAGATCAGGAGGTTGACATCGCCCTCCATGGTCAGCCAGTTGTATCTGCTGAGCCAGTTGCGCATATCGGGGTCGTCCTTGGTGAAGCCTTCAGACTTGTCCGCGACTTCCAGCCAGCCTTCGGTGTTGTACTGGACGATAAACGGTTCGTTGCGGCGCGGCATCCAGAGCCCGCGGTTGCGAGCAGTCCGTGCAAAGTGAAGCCTGCAATTGATCGGCGTCACCCAGGGCTGCTCATCGACTGCAAAGATCTCAAGAGAACCCTCGGCCAGCGCGATGCATGCAGCGTGGAGACGGGCCGCCTCAACTGGCTCAAACTCAAAGAGCCTGACAAGGGGACAATCTCTGGATCCTGTGGCGATGTATTCGAGCCTCATATGCTGCGCAATCCTGCAAAGTGCTATGTGGGGTGAGCAAAGATCGTACCGTGAAATCCCGTATTGAAATCAGTGGCGCGGTGGTCCAGAATGCAGTGCCCACGATTGATTCTCCCATGATTGCCATGCGCACACGACCCGCCGCACCATCCCAGATGTCCGAGCGCGAGATGTACGATCTCGTGGAGAAGCGGGATGCATCCGCGATCGGGCTGTTTTTCCTGGGCGTCAAGACCACCGGGATCTTCTGCAGGCCCGGATGCCCTGCACGGACGCCCAACTTTGAGAATTGCGAGTTCTTCAAGACCCCTGCAGGGGCGATGCAGGCCGGGTACCGCTCGTGCATGCGGTGCAAGCCGCTCGTCGGCGTCGGCGTGCCGGATTGGGCGGAGAAGCTGGCGGAGATTCTTGAGCTTGATCCGCCCAAGCTCGTGACCGCTGCACAGATCCGTGCACTGGGCGTGCATCCCGCAACCGCGTCCCGGTTCTTCAAGAAGCACATGGGTTCGACGATCCAGGCGCTCTCCCGTGCACGTCGGGTCGGTGCTGCACTGGCGTGGGTTCGCGAGGGTGCACGGGTACCCTCTGCAGCGATGCGTGCAGGGTTTGAATCTGAGAGCGGCTTTCGCAAGGCTGCTACAGAGCTCTTTGGCGATTCTGCCAATGGCGATGTCGAACCGCTCGCTGCACGCTGGCTGACGACGCCGATGGGACCGATGGTTGCGGTTGCCTCTGATCGTGGGCTGTGCCTTCTTGAGTTCCTTGATCGACGCATGCTAGAGACCAACTTCCGTGCACTTCGCACGCGGGTTGGCAAGCCGATCGCGCCGGGCCAGAACGCGTTCCTTGATCAGATCGAACGCGAGCTTGCGGAGTACTTTGCAGGCAAGCGCCGCGACTTTGATGTGCCGTTGCACACGGCCGGGACCGAGTTTCAGAGCATGGTCTGGCAGCAGCTTCAGAAGATTCCGTACGGCGAGACGTGCAGCTACCAGCAGCTTGCACGGGCGATCGGTAAACCCAGTGCAGTTCGAGCGGTCGCACGCGCCAACGGAGACAACCGGCTCGCGATCGTGATCCCTTGCCATCGCGTGATCGGCGCGGATGGGAGCCTGACCGGCTACGGCGGCGGCGTGGATCGCAAAGAGCGTCTGCTTGCGATCGAGAATCCCGAGGCATGGGGCGGCGGTCTGTTTGGCAGCGGATCTGAGTAATCTCCGCTGCACGCAAGGCTGGGAAGGCTTCCCAGCGAGCACTCGGCGCCGAACCAGAGCTCTTACCCACCTTTCTCAGACGGTTTTATCGGCAAAGGTGGCATAACTCGAATCCTGTGGCACCTTTGGCACAGTTGGCGGGATCGCACACCCACGAAGGGTGCAGTGTCGGTCTGTCGCCTGCTGGGGCCTGGAGGTGTGTATGCGTTCGGGTATTCGTGTCGCAACGGGCGGTATTTTGACCGGTCTTCTGGCGGGTGCGGCTAGCGCCGGCACGTTCAGCTTCGCGTCGGATGACAACGCGGATGGTCCGGTCCTGCAGGGCGTTTCGTCCCAGACCGGTTCCTCGCTTATGACCGATGGCGCGTCGCTCAACCTCGACAACGGTGTCCAGGTTGATTTCGCGTACGACATCGATGAAAACGCAGCGAGCGCCGCGATCAAGGTGCCTGCGATCTTCACGATGTCGGCTCAGTCGATCTCGTACAGCAAGTCGAACTTCGGCGGCGTGTGGATTCACACGTACGCGTTTGCAGGGAGCTATGAGTTCCATCGCCAGTCGGATGGCGCTCTGATCTTCTCTGCGGGGTTCAAGAACGCAGTCTGGACCTCGGTCTCGGGCAGCGAGTTTGCCTGGGGCCAGACCGCGACGCTCCAGTCGTCGGATGACATCGATGCCGCGATCTCGTTCGTGGCAGGTCCCGTGATCAACGGGATCGACCTCTCTGCATCGGAAGACTTTGTCTTTACGCTCAGCAACCTCCGTTCGAACACGGGCGGCGCGGTTGGCGTGAATGCACAGGGCACGCCCCAGGTCGCCTGGAGTTCGGAAGCCTCGTGGTCTGCACAGGCAGTCCCTGCACCGGGCGCGGTGGTCTTGGCTGCTGCAGGCGGGCTGATCGCGGGCCGCCGTCGCAGGTAAGTCGCACAGGTTGGAAATCAAAATCGATCAGGAAAGCCCTCGGAATCGGGGGCTTCCTGTGTTTTCTCGCCAGGTCCTGATATCCACCTGCAACCGGGGGGACCGCCGGGTGCGTATAGGCAGGCGAGACAACTCAGGGGTCGGGGTGTGCGTGCGCACGCTTCGATGCGCTGGATGGAGAGAGTACGATGCGTTTTATGACCTGCGCTGCGCTGGCAGCCGCCGCTTTCGTGGCCGCGCCCGCTTCTGCAACGTTCTTCAGCTTTGCCTCGGATGCAGACCACACCTCCTGGACCTTCGGGGGTACCGGTGCTGGCATCACCTCGGGCAACGACCAGTTTGACCCGCAGCTCCTTGCGTTCGATGACGACAACGGCGCGACCTTCGCGTTCACGCAGGTCGAGTTCGACGCTGCATTCCAGCTTTCGTACCTGGGTTCTGCCCCCTTCGTCGGTGGCAAGTCGACCCACATGTACTCGCTGAGCGGCTCGTTTGTATTCCTCGATGCAGCGACCATGCTCCCCATGCTCGCGTGCACGTTCACCGATGGTCTCTTCACGACCGTTGGCAACGGCGGTGCGAACCCCACCTGGGGCTCGACCGGCGGCATCCAGGCAGGCGATGACTATGGCAGCGTGACCTACACCTGGTTTGGCCCTGCAGATCCGGTTCTTGGTCTTTACCCCGGCAACTCGGTCGGCCTCGACACGCTCGCTTTCACGCTCACGGTCCTCAACACCGTCGGCGGCACGTCGGGTGTCGCGATCGACCCCACGACGTTCCTCCCGGTCGGTAACTGGGTTTCGGAAGGCTCCTTCTCCGGCAACGCGAACTTCGTTCCCGCGCCCGGTGCGTTCGCCCTTGCAGGCATCGCCTGCTTCGCGGGTGCACGTCGCCGCCGCTGATTGAGCTCAATCAGTCTTTCTCTCTCTCCAAGCCCGGCCGAGGATGGCCGGGCTTGGTGTTTTTGGGATTGGGGCCAAAGGGGGGCGGATTTGCATCGCGTCCCTTGGGTGTTCTCGGACGTGCCAATGTTCAGATCGCGCGTGTATCTGCGCGGGTTTTGCCGACTTTGCTGGCGGGGGTGAATTCCCGTGGCATGTTGTGAGTGTTGATCTGATGAGATCGGGTCACTGACGGTGTCGACACTGCGAGGGCAGCTGGCACCAACGACAATGCACGAGCTTTGACGTGTGCGCCTGCTGGTGGCGTGCATGTGAATGAGCCACGAGCGCAGGCGACGGGTTCCGGAGGAGGGCACCCGCATCGCTTGCGCTCGGGGCTTTTTTGCGTTTTGCGGGACCACAATTTTGCGATGTGAGCACCGCTTCATTCGGCGGTCATTTCTGCATCATCGCCGAACACGAATCTTGCGTGCGGCTGGAACGGAAGTGAGAGAGAGAGTTTGTTCGAGAGAGCAGTCGCCCGGACGAGAAAGAAGAAGGATTCGAAACTGAGGCCCTGCCGCGATCGGGCGGTGGGGTGGAAGTGAGATGAAGGCTTCTGGAAGTTTGGCCAACTTCACGCCTCGGGGCCTGTGGAGGTTCGAGGTGATAACGACATACGCCGATTCGGGAGCACCTTGCGTGTGAACGGTCGGCAACGGAAAGCTCTGAGGGGCTGCGATCGTGTGATCGCCGGCCCCTTACTGCTTTTTTGACCGTATCGAACCAGAGAACCGGATGTGCATGCTGCATCGCGATCAGGCACGAACGTGCTTGATGGACATACTTGATACAGATGTGCGTTCCTGGACGGTGATGCGAGTCGCGACTTACGCAGTGACGTCGAGCGAGCGACCGACATTCACCGCGGTTGCGGCGGTGTTGCGGTCTGCAGGGACTGCGTAGAGCGAGAGGGGGCTGCCTGCAGCTGCACGCGGGCGTGCAGCCATTTCGTCGCTGGGGAACGAAATCGGGACGTTCACGCGGCCAGCGACGAGCTTGTTGATGCCCTCGGGGCGTTGCGTGCTACGTGCAGCGGTGACTTCAGACAGGCTCTGAACGGTCCTGACCGAATCCGTATTGGTCGTGTCGAGGCGCGAGGTCTGCGCCTGCACGGATTGCGCCGGTGCAGCGGTGCGCTGGACACGCTGGGGCTCATACGCCTGTGCGAGGCGGAGCGGGAAACCTGAGCCAATGGCGTCGATTCGCGACATGAGCTTTGAGTGTAACTGGTGATCAAATCGCCGGTCAACGGAATCACCACGTGCGCGGAAAGTGCGCGATGGTGTCCCCAGACTATCCACATCACCCGTGGATAGTTTCAGGGAGGATTCCTCAGCACGTAGATTCGTGATCGAGCGATCCGTGCTCATCGCGATCTCCTTCTGTTGTGTGAGGGGTATTCGAAGAGGTAGAACGAGTCGGCGTCGGTTGAGACCCGGACGCGACGGCTCATGAAGACGGATGTACGGGGTTCTGCAGGCCAGGCGTCGAGCGGATAGATCGAGCCCGGCGTGCTCACGGCGAGCTGCGAGTCACGGCGGCCATACTCGGGGAGTAGCTCTGCCGGGTACGACTCTGGGTACTGCGGAACATCCGGCGACGAAAAAACCACATCTGACGCAGTGCCCTGGTTAAGCACGGGGACGGATGTGGCTTCGGGCGTCACGGTTCTCGTGGCGGGGCCTGTGCACCCTGCTAGCAGGAGCATCGCAGCGACCGTGCAGATCGTGGTGATGCCCGCCTTGGGGAAACCACCAAAGGTGCATGCAGCGGCGCGGATCTTGGATTGACGAGCTTCCACCAGAGGGGAAGAGGGTCAATCCATGTGCCAAGGGGCTTGGGAGCGTGCCAGGGGGTCAACGCGTGCAGGGTGGTTGCGTGGAGGCAACAACCGACATGGCGCAGTGGGAACGGTGTTGTTTTAAGGCAACATCAGCGAGCAAAGCCGGACAGCAAGGGGCGTTTTCGGGCCATCATTCCGAGGCATGGTCCCAGCCCATGTTGGCTGCGTCGTGAGGGATTCCATCTGGTGCGATCACGCGGCAATTGGCGAGGCCTTGTTCGACCTTTCCTATCACGGTGGCGATGGTGCCGGTTGTGCGCTCAAGGTCATTGAGCGATGCGCTGGGCGGGATGGTGAAAAGGAGCTCGTAGTCTTCGCCGTCTGCGAGTGCACGTCGCCATGCATCGGGCTGCGTGCTCAGGTCTGCGTGAATGGGGAGACGCGAGGCGTCGATCGTGATCGCGACGTTTGAAGCCTGCGCGATGCGACCTGCATCTCGGCCAAGACCATCCGAGATGTCGATCATCGACGTGGGCGAGGCGTGCGCAGAGAGCCATGCAGCTTCTGCGAGGCGCGGCGTGAAGGTGAGATGCCTGCCCGAGGCGAAGGAATTGCCGAGTTTGCCGGTGACGCAGAGGAGGTCGCCGGGTTTTGCGGTTGATCGGAGGATGGGCCCGCGCTGTGGGTGCGGCGTTCCGATCAGCGTGGTGGTCAGGACGAAATGGCCGCGAGAACCTGCAGGTGGTGGGGGGGATTGCGAGATATCGCCGCCGACGAGGGGTGCACCAAAGTGTGCAGCCCAGTGGTTCATGCGGTCAAAGAGCATGTCTGCAGTGTGCTGCGAGAAGCCCGGAGGCATGCAGGCGGTGGCGAGAGAAGCCAGCGGCGTACCGCCCATCGCGGCGATGTCGGAAACAGAACGCGAGATGGCCTTGCGGGCGATGAGGTCGATGGCGTCTTGTGATGGCGAATCGCCAAGCAGATCGACGTGCCTGCCTTCGACAAGGTGATCGACGGTGAGGAGGATTGAGCCGCCGCCGGGAACCGCGAGGACTGCACAGTCGTCCCCCGGTCCGACCTGGACCTGCGGGAAGCGGCGCAGACCTTCGGATCTGCCGTAAATGTGGGCAAGGAGTGCGGATTCGATCACGAACGAACGGTAGCGGAAACCCGGGCCCTGCGTCAGTACGATGGTTTCATGAGTAACAGCTCCAGCGTGATGACGGCGGGTTCGGCAGGCGGGTTTGTTCCTGCGGATCTTGATGCGACCCGGTGGGCGAACATCGAGCCCCTGTACAAGGGTCTGCTCGGGCGGCCGGTGAACACGCTGGAGGAGCTTGAGCGGTGGCTGCTTGATCGGAGCGAGCTGGACGCAGCGTGCAGCGAATCGCGAGCGAACCTCTACATCACGATGACGTGCCACACCGAGAATGAAGCGGTGCAGGGCGCGTACAAGGCGTATGTCGAGACGGTTGCGCCGCAGCTCGAGCCTGCATCGTTTGAACTCGACAAGCGGCAGACGGAGCTTTCGCGCAAGCTCGAGCTTTCGAGCATCAAGGATGGTCGGTACGAGGTGCTGGAGCGTGATACCGCGGTCGACGTCGATCTCTTTCGCGAGGAGAACGTTCCGCTCAACACAAAGTTGACGCTGCTGGATCAGGAGTATGACCAGGTCATCGGCGCGATGACGGTGAATTTTGACGGGCAGGAGCGGACGCTGCCGCAGATGGGCAAGTACCAGGAATCGACGGATCGTGGTGTGCGTGAAGCAGCGTGGAAGCTGACTGCAGAGCGCAGGATGCTGGATGCGGACCGGATTGACGGGCTGTTTGAACAGATGGTTCCGCTGCGCGACCAGGTTGCGAGGAACGCAGGGTTCAAGGATTACGTCGGGTACGCGTTCAAGAGCAAACACCGCTTTGACTACGGCGTGAAGGAGTGCGTCGCGTTTCACGAGGCGTGCGAGAAGGTGGTCGTGCCGTTCATGCGGAAGCTCGATGAGCAGCGCAAGAGTGCGCTGAAGCTGCCGACGCTTCGTCCGTGGGATCTGAGCGTTGACATCAAGGGGCGCTCGCCGCTCAAGCCGTTTGGTGCAGGCAAGGAGCTGATGGGTAAGTCGGTCGCAACGTTCACACGGCTTGACCCGAGGCTTGCAGGGATGCTGGCGGAGCTTGGTGATGGCGAGAATACCAACGGCCCTGCGAACGGCGAGTGTCTTGATCTTGATTCGCGCAAGGGCAAGGCACCGGGCGGGTATCAGTACATGCGGGATCGGAGCAGGAAGCCGTTCATCTTCATGAATGCAGCGGGGCTGCATCGCGACATGACGACGATGCTGCACGAGGCAGGGCATGCGTTTCACTCGACGCTGTGCAAGGATGAGCCGCTGGTGGCGTACCGGCATGCACCGATCGAATACTGCGAAGTGGCGAGCATGAGCATGGAACTGCTCACGATGCCGTACTGGGACGAGTTCTACAAGGATTTGTCGGACCTTGCGCGCGCACGTCGCAAGCAGATCGAAGAAAGCATCGTGCTTCTGCCGTGGATCGCGACGATCGACGCGTTCCAGCAGTGGATTTACTCAAACCCCAAGCACACGCGCGAGGACCGTACCGCGTTCTGGCTTGAGCTTGATGCGCGGTTTGGGCACGCGATCGATTGGAGCGGGCTTGAGAAGTTCCGGGCGAAGGTGTGGCAGCGGCAGAGCCACCTCTTTGGCTCGCCGTTCTATTACATCGAGTACGGCATCGCGCAGCTTGGCGCGCTTGGTCTGTGGGTGCATGCACTGGAGCGCGGCGAGAAGAGCGCGGTCGAGGCGTATGTGCGCGGGATGTCGCTGGGCGGGAGCAAGCCGCTGCCGCGGTTGTTCGGCGCGGCGGGGCTTGATTTTGATTTCGGTCCGGCGGTGGTTGAGAAGATCGTAAAGCGGGTGGAGCGGGAGTTGGAGACGTTGCCGGAGTGATTATTTTTTCTTGGGTGGCTTGTATTCCCAAGTCACCTTGCTATCCCATTCAAAATCCGCCGTTTCAATAGAGTTTTTATGACCCTGCCATTTTCTGATGTTTGTGCGTTTATACCAATGGCGAGCCAAAACCATCGAACCATTTTCAAACGCCTCACGTGCTTCATCGGCGGTCAATGGCGTGAGTAGTGTGAGGCAGTCGATACTTCTTTCGCTTACTACTTCTGCAATTCTAATTTCGCTATTCTCAATCCCATCTCCGCCAGAAATAAGTTTGATCAACAATGGTGTAGGGGCGAGTGTTGTTGGAAATTTGACGCCTAAAGAGCGCTCGCTGTGATACCCACGAATAGCCTGTCCAAGGCCTTTTATCTGAATTTTCAAGTCGTCATTGCGAATCCCGTCCTTTGTGCGATACTTCTTTGCTTTCACCACAACTCGGCCATCAGTGCATTCACTTGGAATGCACTCAGCTTCCATAATAGAGATGTGTTCCTCTGAGTTAAGCGCTACCACGCACGCATCAGCGAGAGACTTTAACGCTCCAAGTTGCGGAGACCACATCAAAGGTGGAAACGCGACATCGTGTCCATACAAGTCTTTGGTGTATTGATCAATTCCTTCCATTACGGAGCGATCGCGTGGCAGTAATTTCAAGATCCGGCCACTTAGAATAAGTTCCTCAAGGCGATCCGCTTCTTTCTCCATCCATTCACTGGTGTGAATGATGTTGTGTCGATTTGCAACAACTCCCAGTGCGCGCATTTCAAGAGGAGGTTGCCGGTCTGCAGTAAGTAGTGTTGCCCTGCGTTGCAGAACTTCAATATCCCAAACACGCCCTTTGGCATCTTTGACATATCTGTGCGGTTTTGAAAATATCTGCGATTGTACGGATTTGGAGAACCCAATCCAGTCGGTCATTTCAGTGGTTTTAGATTTTTCACTGTTCACATCATCCGGGGGTACCAGAGTTGACCGGGTCGTGACAATCAACAATGCTAATAATAAAAACTTGACAGTTGTGAACATGCCGCCAGTATAATCCTGGTGAGTAAATTGTCAAACGCATTATTTCAGCCGTGCGAACAACGATTTACAACAGTCCCGTCGAATCCTTCACGCCAAGCGTGGCGTAGATCTCACGCGTCGCGGTGCTCTTGTTGAGCGTGTAGAGGTGGATGCCCGCGACGCGGTTGTCGAGGAGATCCCTGCACTGCTCGGTGGCCCAGTGGACGCCGACCCTGCGGACCGCGTCGTCGTCGCCGCCTGCACGGTTGACTGCACGGATGAGCGGGGCGGGGTAGCGAGCGCCAAGGGCGAGTTCCGCCATCTTGCGCATGCCGCCGATCGAGGTGATGGGCATGATGCCTGCGATGCTGGGGATGCGGATCCCCGCGAGATCGCAACGTTCGCGGAAGTCGTAGAAGTCGCGGTTGTTGAAGAAGAGCTGCGTGACGATGAAGTCCGCGCCCTGGTCGACCTTGGCCTTGAGGCGGTCGAGTTCCATCAGGCGGTTGGGCGTGTCGGGGTGGCCTTCGGGGAAGCCTGCGATGCCGATGGCAAAGCCTCTGCGGCTGTGCGGGTGCCTACCTGCATCGTTGAAACGCTTGATCGCGCGGACGAGATCGGATGCGTGCGGGAAATCCTTGTGCGGATCGCCGAGTGCTGCATGATCCCAGTTCTTTGGCATGTCGCCGCGGAGCGCGAGGATCTTGTTGATCCCTGCAGCGGCGTAGCGCTCGAGGATCTGGTCGATGTCCGCTTCAGAGTGGCCGACGCAGGTGAGGTGCGGCATCGGGTCAAGTGCGGTCGAGGTCTTGATGCGGACGACCAGGTCGTGGGTGAGCTGGCGAGTGGAGCCGCCTGCACCGTACGTCACGGAGACGAAAGTTGGGCGGAGCTGCTCGAGCTCTGTGATGTGATGGAAGAGGTCTTCTGCACCCGCGGCGCTCTTGGGGGGGAAGAACTCGAAGGAGAAGGTGGTTCGGCGCTGGGCGAAGATGTCGCGGATGTCGATCAAGCTGCGTTCCGGGAGGCTGTGCACGGACGAGACGTGCGGTGCGATCGGCGGATGGTAGGAGTGGGGCGGGTGGGTGCGAAGCCTGGGCAGGAAGTGGTGTGAACATGAAAAAGCCCCGGCCGAGGGGCCGGGGCTTTCATAAACGGATCAGAGGACGGTCTGATTAGCAGCCGCGCTCGAAGGCAGCGACGAATGCGCTGAAGTCTTCGATATCGACGAAGCCCGAGCAATCGAAGTCGGCGCTGTTCTCGCCGAGCTCGAACTGCTGGACGAACGCGTCATAGTCCTCGGTGTCGACGAAGCCCGAGCCGTCGAAGTCTGCGGGGCAGCGGGTGTTGCCGACGTACATGAGGACCTGGTAGGCCTGGTCGGGGCTGGAGGGGTCACCGCCGCCCGAGGTGGGATCGTTGAACTCGCCGTCGTTGTTGGTGTCGTAGACGATCTCTGCGTTGAAGACGAGACCGCCGAGGTTGAACGAGCTGCGGGTGTCACGGGTGGGGCAGAGGCCCTGGTTGTTCCAGCCGCCAGCGACGATCATGTTCGACCAGGTGGTTTCCGAAGCAACCGAGTTGCTGTCGGCGACGCTCATGAACTGGACCTGGTAGTTGGTGCCCGAGTTGAGGCCGCTGAAGGTGTCGCCGAGCTCGATCATGAGCTCGAGCTGCCAGCAGCTCGATGCGGGGTTGTAGATGGCGCGGATGAGGGCGCTGTCGAAATCGGTGAAGGGGTTGCCGAACTGATCGGACTTGTTGAGGGCGACTGCAGAGGTGAACCAGATGTTGCCTGCAGAGTCGGTCATCGGAGCAGAGAGCGAAGGACCGATGGGCGAGCCACCGGTGACTTCGAACATGCTGGCGAGGCGACCGATCGGCGCGTCGTAGGTGGCTGAGGAGGGATCAAGATCGACGACGCCGTCGAACTCGCCTGCATCGCCGGTGAAGGGGATGCCGTCGTTGCCCGAGTCGCCGTAGATCGGCTTGCCCGAGAGGCCGGGGCTGTCAACCCAGGCTGCGAGCTTCCACGAGCCTGCAGAGAAGGGTGCTGCGAACGCGTCGTCTTCGAAGACCGCGATCACGTTGTAGGGGTTGGTTGCGGTGTTGGTCGAGGCGAGCATCGCCGAGGCGACGCGGGTGAAGTTAACGGTCTGGCCGAGCGAGACCTGCGAGTTGCCGCCGCGAGCAGCGACCTGGCTGCGGTAGTGCTCGAATGCGGGTGCGCCGGGTGCGAAGGTGTAGGGATCGCAGGTGTCGGAGATGCTGAGGGGGCGGGTGATCGTGCGGGCGGTACCGACCGAGCCGTCGCCACGGATGCCCCAGATGCTGATCGAGTCGGTGGCGCCAGCGCCTGCGGTCGACTGGGTCAGGATGCCGCCGGTGGCGACTTCGTTCGAGCCGCCGAGGAGTGCCACGGGGTACACGTGGACGCCGCCGCGGTGATCGCCCGTGCCGGGGCGGTGAGCCTGGGTTTCGTTGCCCAGGGCTGCGTTCTCATAGACGTAGTTGCGGTTGAAGTTCGAGCCCAGGATACGGCCGACGCCGCCCGTCGAGAGCTCGGCGGGGAGGATGTTTGGGGTGTTGTGCTGCGTGGTCGACCAGCGGGTCGAGTCGAGAGGGGCGACGAGGTCGAGCCAGTCGGTCGCTGCTGCATCCGATGCGCCGCCGGTCTTGCTGATCGTGTTGATCGAGCTGCCCGAGCGGCTGGTGGTGCGGACGCGGAAGTAGTTCGCGTCGGTCGAGCCGAAGCCGTTGACGGTGTCGGCAACGCCGAAGCCGTCTGCACGGAGAGCAACGCTACCCGATGAGTCGATACCGCCGAGGCCGTACTGAGCAGTGTCGCCAGCGCCTTCGGAGGGCTGGTTGACCGCAGTGACGATGCGCGAGACATAGAGACGCGAGGGGAAGGTCACGTCGTAACCGAAGACGGCTGAGGTGACGCCGTTGTAGTTTGCGCCGCCGACGTCGGTGCCGAAGTCAGCAATGACCGCGCCGAGCTGGGTGTAGGTCGCGGGGGCTGCGGAGGGCGAACCGGCGAGGTTCTTGGAACCATCGGGGTTTACGCCGAAGCCGGGTCCGAACCACTCGCGGTAGCTGGCGGCGGGGGGAACCGTGTTGGGGCGAGCGGTCGAGCTCATGCCCGCGGCGGACTGGAGGTTGTTGAAGAAGCCCGTCGCGCTCTTGTTGGTCTTCATGAGCGGAGCGATGCCGAACTTGGTGTTCCACGAGCCGAACATGTCGGCCATGTCGATCACGTAGTTGAGGCGCTGAGCGCCGGTGTTGTACGCGCTGACTGCGTCGCCGGGGAGGCCGGCGCTGGTGGCGGTGCTGTCCTGGGCCATGGCCGTGGCCGAGCAGCCCGCTGCAGTGAGGATCGCGATGATGACGTTGCGATTGTTCATTCTCAAATTCTCCGTGAAGTGATTACGACTACGAACTTCTCTCTTTACCCAGCGAGGCGGAATCGACCGAGGCAACAAACCGAGGGACTGATCGCCTTGGATCTCCGTACCGTGGCGAGGTCCGATGGTCAGGTGAAAACAAGCGTCTGGTAAGCGGGCTCAACCGATGGCCTGGACGTGGCGGACTTGCCATCCTGGCGTGTACACGAGACAGCCCGTCTCGGGGATGTGACTTTACGGACAGGACCTCATGCCGACCAGCGAACAGAACGTTTGGATTGGCCTAAATCCGCGTGTACGGACGGTTTTCGGCCCTTTCTGACCGTTGAAGCACGAGCCCGAAAAGAACGCCATTGGTCGCTTGCAAAGGCCGATCTTGCCCAGCTTTACATTCGGCTTCGTACCACGTGGAACACGGCGTCAGGAGGGCATGCAGGAAGCAAGCCGGGCTGCCAGTTTGGTATTGGAACGGATCAGGGCAAGGTTGGCCCGGAGCGTGGCTCCCTGCGAGTGTGCATGGAGCGCTGCGAGGAGCTTGGGCGTTGCATCGCGGCCTGCAGGTTGTGCACCGACGGTCGCTTCTGCCTGCGCGAGCCAGGATCGCCATGAAGCATGGTCGAGTTCATCTGCACGTGGGATCGGGTTGGCAATGACGATGCCGCGCCTGGTGCGGGCGAGCTCAAAGGCGATGAATGCAGCAAGCTCGTCGGCGTCGTCAAAGCGTGCATCGACCTTGCGGTCTGAATCTCGGAGGTAGAAGGCAGGGAACGTGTCGGTCTGGAAGCCAACGACCGGGACGCCGAGGGTTTCAAGCATCTCGCGCGTCGAGTTCACGTCGAGGATCGATTTGGTGCCGCTGGTCACGACCGCGACAGGGAAGCGGGTGAGCGCGGTCAGATCACTGCTGACATCCCACGCAGCACCGAAACCCTTGTGTGCACCGCCCAAGCCGCCGGTGGCAAAGAGCTTCACGCCTGCTGCAGTAGCGAGTTCCATGGTGGTGCTGACGGTCGTGGCTGCGTGCGAACCCTTGTGCATGAGGATGCCCAGGTTCGAGACGTTGGCCTTGGGGACCTTGGGTGCAGCAAGAAGGAGGTCAAGCTCGTCGTCGGTGAGGCCAACGGTGGGGACGCCGTGGACGAGGGCAATCAGGGCAGGGTGAGCACCATTGTTCCGGACAATCTGGTTGAGTTCGTGGCCGAGCGGGCGAGCGGATTCGGGCGGGACGCCGTGGAGGAGGAGCGTGGTCTCGAGGGCGACTGCAGGGGCCTGGGCACGGTTGACCAGCCGGGGAAGGGATGTGGGGGAGGAGCCGGAGTTCATGATCGTGTATTCTGGCAGGCTCGACACGCGGAGGCGGCATGAGCTTGACGGCCTTGGCACTTGGGGTTCTGACGCTACTTGCAATCGGCTACATGCTGTACGGGTCGTTCATTGCGCGGCAGTATCGGCTGGATGATGGCCGCGCGACCCCTGCAGCGGAGCGGAACGACGGGGTCGACTTTGTCCCGACGCGTCCGTTCTACCTGATGGCCCAGCACTTCTCCGCGATCGCTGCTGCAGGGCCGATCGTGGGCCCGATCGTGGCGTGCATGAACTTTGGGTGGCTGCCATGCATCCTGTGGATCGGGATCGGGGTGATCTTCATCGGGGCCGTGCACGATTTCTCTGCACTGGTCGCTTCGATCCGGCATAAGGCACACTCGGTGGCGGAGATTGCACGCGAGCACCTTGGCAAGCGTGCGTTCCTGGCGATGGTCGCGTTTATCTGGCTGGCGCTGGTGTACGTGATTGTGGCGTTCACGAGCGTGACTGCAGATACGTTCCGTGGGAAGGCAGAAGAGTTTGCAGGTCTGTCGGTGACATTCAACAAGGGCGGCGCGGTCGCTGCAGCGAGCACGATGTACATGCTCCTTGCGATCCTGATGGGCGTCGTCCAGCGATTCCTTAAGCCGCCGATGTGGCTCCTGACTGCAGTGTTCGTTCCCGCGACGCTGGGCGTGGTGTGGCTCGGGACCAAGATGGATTCCCTGATCGTGCTCGATGGCCCACAGTGGCACGTCGCGATCCTGGCGTACTGCCTGATCGCATCCATGCTGCCGATGTGGCTTTTGCAGCAGCCGCGTGGGTTCCTGGGCGGGTTTGTCCTGTACATGGCGATCGGGATCGGGGTCCTTGGCATTCTCTTCGGCGGGTTTGAGATCAAGCAGCCAGCGATCAAGGAGATGCCTGCACCTGAGGTCATCAAGCTCACGCAGCACATGTTCCCGTTCCTCTTCGTGACGATCGCCTGCGGGGCATGTTCTGGTTTCCACGGCCTCATCTGCGGCGGGACGACGAGCAAGCAGGTGGCGAAGGAAAGCCACTGCAAGCCGGTGGCGTTTGGCTCGATGCTCCTGGAGGGCTTTGTGGCGGTGATCGCGCTGGGAACGGTGATGATCGTGGCACAAGACCAGATCGCGGGTCGCGCACCTGCCCAGCTGTATGGCGATGGACTTGCGACGTTCCTGACTGCACTGGTTCCTGAGAGTTCGCGCGAGAGCGTGTTCCTGTTTGCAGCGACGTTCGGGGCGATGGCATTCTCGACGTTCGTCTTTGACACGCTGGATGTTTCGGTGCGGCTTGGGCGGTATCTGCTGCAAGAGTTGACGGGGTTCAAATCGAGGTGGATGGGTTTCCTCGCGGCACTGGCGACAGTCGGTGCACCCCTGCTGATCCTGAGGCTCTCTGAGCCGAATTCGTACCTGAGGTACTGGACGCTCTTTGGCACTTCGAATCAGCTGCTTGCAGGGCTCACGCTCCTGGGCGTGAGCGTGTGGCTCTATAAGAGCGGCAAACGGTGCTGGTACACGGTAATCCCGATGTTCTTTGTCATGACGATCACAACGGTGGCGCTCGTGATGCAGTTGATCGACGCGGTGAAGACTGCACGGAGTGCGGAGGTTGTGCAGTGGTCGAACCCGTGGTGGGTCGCGGTGATGAATGCAGGCGTGGCTGTTGCGCTGATGGTGCTGGCGTGCATTTTCGTGATCGAGGCGGTTATCGTTCTGAGGCGTCCGCGAGTGGCAACTGCAGGGCTTTGAGCTTGCGTGCGATGTGGCTGCGGGGCGATCGGTGAAGCATGTGCGGGGCTGGAGCGTGCGAGTGCGAACTTCTGATGACATCCGTGCGATCGGTGAGCGAATCAAGCCCCGGGAGCTTGCGAACTGGCACGATCTGCTTGGTGCAGAGCCGCACGTGGCGAGCACGGAAGGCGACTGGCGTGTCATCGGCAAGATCGAAAGTGCGTTCAAGAACATGGGCCTGAAAACCAAGGTCCACGAATTCTGGGCGCTGTTGCCGCGACCGATCTCTGCAGTGCTTCAGATCGTGTCACCCGAATCGCGTGATCTCATTCTCAAGGAGAAGATCCTTGAAGAGGATCTCGCGACATCGCATCCCGAGCTTGATCCGGGGTGGAACGCGTTCAGCGGCAGCGGGGCTGTGACGAGCGAGGTCGTGTACGCGAACTACGGGCGCAAGGAAGACTTTGCCAAGCTCAAGGAGCTTGGCGTCGATGTTCGCGGCAGGATCGTGATCGCCCGGTACGGCGGGAATTATCGCGGGTACAAGGCCAAGTTTGCGGAAGAAGCAGGTGCTGCAGGGCTGATCATCTACACGGATCCGGGTGATTCGGGGTACGCGAAGGGCCTTGTGTATCCGGAGGGTGGATACGCGAACGAGACGTGCATCGAACGCGGCTCGCTCCAGACGCTCGGCTATTCGGGCGATGCTCTGACGCCGGGTGTTGAGGCGACCAAGGACGCCAAGCGGCTTGATATGGATAAGGTGGGCCTGTGCACGATTCCTGTGCAGCCGATCGGGTACGGCGCTGCACTTGAGATTATGAAGCGGATGCAGGGCAAGGGCGTGATGGAAGAGGGTTCTACTCGCGCATGGCAGGGCGGCCTGCCGGTGCCGTATCGCTTCGCGGGCGGCGAGGCGTTGCGTGTTCGATTGAAGGTTGTGCAGGACCGCGAGATCCGCAGGACTGCGAACGTCATCGGCGTGCTGGAAGGTGCGGTTGAACCGGATCGCATGATTGTGGTGGGGTGCCACCACGATGCATGGGGGTTTGGTGCGTGCGATCCGCTTGCAGGGACCATCACGCTGATGGAATCTGCACGCGTATTGAGCGAGCTTGCAGCGGGCGTGAAGCGTCCGCGACGCTCGATCGCGTTCTGTGCATGGGGCGCGGAGGAGTACGGCATCATCGGTTCGTCGGAGTGGGTCGAGGCCAATCGCGACATGCTGGCGACCGATGCAGTGGTGTATTTCAACCTCGACATGGCGGCGATGGGCGCGGATTTTGGCTCAAGTGCGGGGCCATCGGTACGTGGTGCGATCGCCAAGGTTGCGGGCGATGTTCCGCAGGCTCGCGCGACGGAGACGATGGTTCTTGATGCATGGAAGAAGCGGGGGAGCGATGCGCTTGATGCAACGCTCCCTGCATTCGGTGATCTTGGCGGCGGATCAGATCACGTGGGGTTCTGGTGTCACGTCGGCGTGGCGTCTGCAGGGTTTGGTGCAGGTGGTTCGCCGGGGACGAGCTATCACACGATTTACGACACGCTGCCGTGGTATCGCAAGATCGTTGGCGATGATTATGAACCTGCACGGATGATCACGCACGTCGCGGCAGGGTGTGCACAGGCGTTTGCGAATGAAACGCTCGTGCCGCTCGACCCTGCGACGATGGTGCGAGAGTTCCGGAGGCATCTGCGGGATATCTCTGCACGGGGCGTTTCGGCGGGCGTGTGGCCTGCTGCAAGTGCGGATGCACCGAGTGTGGAAGGTTTGCCTGCAGTGTGCGAAGCACTGGAGCAAGTTGACAGAGAAGCGATTGAGACGCACGGTTTGCTTGCAGCGACCGTGAAGGCGTGGCGAGAGAAGGCGATTGACGAGAGGACGACGGCCGAAGAGTTGAACGACCTGAATGCACGGCTTCTTGCGATGGACCGTGCATGGATTCTGACAGAGGGCCTGCCGGATCGGCCGTGGTTCAAGAACTTGTTTGCAGCACCCGATCGCGATTCGGGATATGCACCGTGGATCCTGCCACTGTTGCGGCATGTCGTTGAAGAGAAGGATGCAGGAGGAGCGGAGGCTGCAATCAAGAGTTATCGCGATGTGCTGAGGTCGCTGCGGGAGCTTGCGGAAGTGCCAGGATGAAGCTGCGTGCCGCATTCGGGGCATCGCGCGTTTCCTGCCGCGACTGGGTACTTGCATGATGCGCAGAGGCCGCGCCTTCTTCTGTGTGCGGCGCGGAGTTGTGCGGCGATGGTGAGCATGACGAGCCAGGCACCTGCGTAGATCATGGAGTTGATGACAAAGCCTGTAGGGATGGGCTCGATCGGGATGCGGAGTTCTTTGGCCGCGACGCCTTTGTTGAAGAGCTCGCGGTGGAGCAGGGTCTTTCGATTTTCCAGAGCATCAATCCGTCGAGCGGCCATTGCGGACAGTGGCCAGCCGGTCGCACGCTCGTGCATTTCAAAGAACGCGAACTCCATTGAACTGTCTATAAAAGATGCTGGCGATAAGGAGTATGCCAAGCTCCACTGTGTATCGCGCCATCGTTCATCTGGAAACTTGATTGAGTTGATTTGATCAAGATCAACACTTGCAGACGAATACGCATAGATGCACACATCGCCGAAGGAGGCTGTTACGTTTCCCTTCCACTCGTTGGGCCTGTTTCGAGGCTGCGCGAAATAGAAAGGATGGTTGTACTGAGGTCGCTTCAGCATCGCGATCGCCCAGCAAACGGTGCATGTTGTCAGTGCACCGGCCAGCAATGCGATTAAAACGCGTGGTGTCCAACGTGTGAACAGTGTTGCAGGGCGTTCGAGCGGAGCGTGCACGATCACTCCTCTTCAAACCAGTTCCTTCCGATCCCTGCATCCGCCACCAGCGGCACGCTCAGCGTCATCGCCTTCTGCATGCGATCCACAATCAGGTCCTTGGCGACCAGTGCGGACTCGTGCGGTGCTTCAAAGACCAGTTCGTCGTGGATCTGCAGGAGCATCTTGACGCCGTGCGGTGCAGAGCTGCTATCCAAACCGTTGTGTGGGAAAAGGCGGTAGAGATCGACCATCGCGAGCTTGATGAGGTCTGCAGCGGAGCCCTGGACGACGCTGTTGATCGCGGTGCGCTCTGCAAGTGCGCGGCGCGAAGGGTTGGTTGACTCGATGTCGGGAATAATCCTCCGACGCTTGAGCATCGTTTCGACGTAGCCGTGCCTGCGGGCCTGCTGGATGCATTCTTCAAGGAACGTCGTGATCCCCGCAAATCGCTTTTTGTATCCCGAGATGATGTCGGCCGCTGCGTCGTTACCGATGTTAAGCCTGCGTGCGAGGCCGTAGGCGGTGATGCCATAGACGATGCCGAAGTTGACCATCTTGGCGCCCGAACGCTGCTCCTTGGTGACCTTGTCGGGCGAAACGCTGTGGATCTGTGCAGCGACCTCGGTGTGGATGTCTGCACCGGAGTGAAATGCAGCGACCAGGCCGGGATCTTGCGAAAGATGTGCAAGGAGGCGAAGCTCGATTTGCGAATAGTCCGCCGAGATGAGCACGTGGCCCGGTGCAGCGACGAACGCCTTGCGGATTTCGCGACCGACATCGGTCCTGATCGGGATGTTCTGGAGGTTGGGGTCGCTCGATGCGAGCCTGCCCGTCGCTGCAACGGTCTGGTTGAAGCTTGAATGCACACGGTGCGTGCGAGCGTGGATCGCTTCCTTGAGCGCGACGAGGTACGTGCTCACGAGCTTTGAAAGCTGGCGATACTCCAGAATCAGCTTGGGAATCGGCGTCTGGAGCGTTTCGTCCTCGCCGAGCTTCTCAAGAACCTCCGCGTCGGTTGAGTAACCGGTCTTGGTCTTCTTGATCGGCTTGATGCCAAGGCCGGGCGTGGCGTCGATGGGCTTGTTGAAGAGTGCAGCAGAGAGCTGCTTGGGAGAATCGGGATCGAATGTCCGCCCGAGCGCGTTCATTGACTGTTCATCGAGCGATGCAGTGATCGTTGCGAGACGTGCGTTCAGACGATCACGCTGGCGATCAAGCTCGCCGGGCTCGACGAGGATGCCGTTCCACTCAAGCTCTGCAAGCACCTCGACCAGCGGCATCTCCACGTCGCGAAAGAGCGGCATGAGGCTCATCGCGCGCAGCTGCGGGAGCATGGCTTCTGCGAGCTGGAAGGTGAGATCTGCGTCTGCAGCTGCGTACCTGGTCGCAAGATCGCACGGGACCGTCGCGAACGAACGCTGCTGCTTGCCCGAACCGATCAGCTCGTTAATCGACTGCTTGCCACGCTGCAGGTACACCTGCCCGAGTGCATCGAGGCTGTGGCTTGAGCGAGATGAGTCGATCAGGTAACTTGCGACCATCGTGTCGCAGGATGGTGTTGCGGCCTCATCCTCATTTGCTGCAGCAAAGCCCAATGCAAGATGAATCCCTGCACGACGAAGCACGAGGAGATCGTACTTGAGGTTGTGGGCGAACTTGGCTTTGGTTGGATCTTCAAGGATCGGCTTGAGTGCAGCGAGGACCGTGGCTTCATCGAGATGTGTAGAAGGTTCAGGAGAGCGGACGGGGATGTAGTACGCCTCGCCTGCCTTGATCGCGATCGATATCCCGCAGATGTCTGCGTCGTGCGGCGCGAGTGCAGTGGTTTCGGTGTCGAGCGCGAAAGCGGGTGCCGCGCGAAGGTGCGCGATGAGCTCATCAAGCTGTGATTGGGTCGCGACGCAGGTGTAATTGCCTTCGATGATCGCGCCCGATGGTGCAGGGGTGCCGTCTACAGAGAGCTCGAACTGGCCCTGCTCACCCGCAGCTTCGGTGGTTGTGCTCGGAGAACCTGCACCGAAAAGCCCCCCGAAATCGCCGTGGTCGACGGGTTTGCGTGCAGGGGTGCGCAGCGCGGTGGATGGTGCTGCACGGGGTGCATCGGGCGGGCGTGGCGGGCACACTGCAGGTTCGATCATGCCGCGACGAGCCATGAGACCGCGAAGGTCGTCCTGGTAGCGATTGAAGCCGAGTTCCTTGAGGATCGGCATCAGTGCTTCGAGATTCAGCTTCTCAACCGATGCAGCGGAAAGATCAATCGTGACGGGGACATCTCGGCGCAGCGTGATGAGCTGCTTGGAGAGCGGCAGCTTGGGCACTGCGGCCTTGACGTTCTCAGCCTGCTTGCCCTTGAGCTTGTCGGTCGAGGCGAGGAGGTTGTCGAGCGTGCCATACTCGACCATGAGCTTGGCTGCGGTCTTCTCGCCCACGCCTGCAACGCCGGGAACGTTGTCGACCGTGTCGCCCATCAGCGTGAGCATGTCGATGACCTGATCGGGACGAAGGCCGGTCTCGGTCTTGAGCGTCGATGCGTCAAAGAGGATGCCGGTATGGACGTCGACGAGCGCGACGCACGGGACGGGCTGGCCCTCGTATGTGCACGGCGCTATGGAAGCGTGTGGATCGTCAAGGAGCTGCTTGAGATCCTTGTCCTTGCTGACCATTCGCAGCGATGTGCCCGGATGATCACGCCGGACAGTCTCGACGAGCGTTGCGATCACGTCGTCTGCCTCAAACCCTGCAAGGCCGACGATCGGGATGCCGATCGCACGGAGGATTGCCAGACACCGCTCGACCTGCGGCGCGAGATCTTCCGGCGGTGCAGACCGCGTGGCTTTGTAGTCTGCATACAGCTGCGAGCGGAACGTGCCGCGATCATCAGAAACGTCGAGCGCGACTGCGAGCAGATCAGGCCTGCCGCCCAGCTTGCTCCAAAGTTGGTTGTCGAGATCGCCCCCCGCACCCAGGAGGCGGAGCAGAAGGCCCACAAAGCCGAACGTCATGTTCGTCGGCTCCTTGGTGACAGGGCTGCTCATCGGCGTGCGGATGGCATGGTAGTGCCGGAAGAACTGGGCGTAGGCGTCGATGAGGTAGAGGGTGGGCATGGTGGTTATCGCGGTGATTTTTTCTGAGCCTGCGAGCGTGATTGGTTTCATGCTCGTGAATCTGACGAGCATGAGGTTACACGCTGCAAACTGAAACGAGCTTAACGAGATATAGAACCATGTCGAACGCGTATGACTTGCACTTCTGACGTGCTGACGTGATACAAGACACGATACTCGTCTACGACCATGCACCTGATCCGGCGTCTGCGTATCGGCGACTCTGTAGCGATTGGATGGCGATTCGGAAAACGCCGGAGGCTCTCTATCTCGCCGAGCACCCTATCCACGAAAATGGCAGCATTCTCGGGCGAATGACGACTGATGTACGCCGCGATCGAATCAAGATCGCGATACGCCTTTTGAGCGAGCACGATGCCGAAGTGCTTGGCCATGGCTTTTCAGGCACTCTTGCGGCGGCTTGATGCAGCTCGATACTTGGACCGGAGACGCTGTGACGCGGCCTCAAGGGGAACAACATTGTCTGCATCGATGTCGTCCATTCCTTCTTGCAGCGCCTCGATCTCCTCAAGACGACGGGCCTTGGCGGCAAGCTTCTCGTAAGCTTTCGCATCCATAACCGTGATTGTCGCACGGCCATTGACTGTCAATACCTGCGCTCGTCCGGATTTGCGAAGCTGCGAGATGTACTTCCTCGCGTTTCGCTGGAAGTCGGTCAGTGAATGGATGTCATCAGCCTGAAACATGAGCATACTCCGCATGAAATTCCATGCGAATTGTATGCGATGATCATGTTCGATGCAATTACTTCACACTACCCGCATGCAGCTCCCCCAGCCTCGCCAGGTACGCCTCGCTCGGCGTGATTTTCCGTCTCGCCATCGCTGCACGGGCCACTTCCACGAACTTGTCCAGCCGGTAGTTCCGTGACCCTGCGTCGGTCGCCCACGTGAAGGCACCGACGCACCCCGACACCGCCGCGGACTGCGCGAACATGCACCCGGCGTGCAAAATCGAGCCGGTCATGATCCGCGTGCAGATCGCGAACTTCACGTGATCGCCGATGATTGCGCCAAGGAACTGCTCGCCGGTCCGTTCATTGGGACCGCTGGGCGTTGCTCTGCAGATCACCTGGTCGTAGGTGTTGAGGAGGTTTGAATTGGTCGTCCCTGCACCGAGGTTCGCCCACTCGCCGACCCACGAGTCGCCCAGGTGCCCATCGTGCGCCTTGTTGGCGTATCCCTGGAAGATCGTCCCGCCGACCTCGCCTGCGATCTTGCAGAAGGGGCCGATCGAGCTGAACGACTTGAGAAGGCAGCGATCAAGCACGGTGACATGCGGGCCGACGTACACGGGGCCGATGACGATCGCGCCGGGGCGGATCACAGCGTCTTCATCAATGAAAATCGGCCCTGCGTCTGCATCCAAGATCACGCCGGGCGACACCTTGGCGGACTCGTGGATCGAGATTGGATTGCCGCCGATCGTCGTCACGCCGGGTATAACTCGTGGACGTGCCTGTGCAGTCAGTCTTGCGAGGTCGTTCCGGATCGCTGCATCGCGGTAGCTCCGGACGTGCCATGGCCTGTTCATGAGCACTGCAGACGAGAGCGTCGTGAGCTTGAGCTTGTCGCGATTGCCTGCAGCGACAGCCTTGGCGTCGTTGCCTGCAACGCAGGCAGCAACAAGTTCGCCAGTTCCCATCTCGACCACGCCCTCGCCGATCGAGAGCTGCATCCATTCAAGCGAGGGGATTGTGCAGCGACCGTTGACGAGGAGCGCGGGTTCATTGCTCACTGCGTGATTCACCGCGATGTCGGAATGGCGCTCGCCCGTCAATGCAGCGAGGATTTCGGGCACAAAGAGTGCATCGGGCCGCTGGCCGAAGATGGCCGACGTACGCGCGAACGTGGTCTTGGCGCCAGTTCGGATGTCGAACGAGGCGCGGAAATCCGTGAGCGGTGCGAGCTGGCCGAGTCCATCGTCAAAGAGCATCAGGCTGGGCATGATGCACAGTGTATCGGGTCGTGGCGTGGGTCTGGCAAACTTCGCGAAGCTTCGAAACGTACACAGTATTCATGAAGCCGAGCCATGGTTTTCGGGTACACTGCCCCAACACGGAGATCCTGCCATGAAGACCGACACACAGGATGCGACCAGGCTCTACGACGGCGGTGCAGAGAGCCTGATGACCAGTGCACAGTTCCCCGACCGCGTGAGCCTGCTTCCCGGCTCCTCGGGCAAGATCGCTCGCGACGAGCGCATGCGGATCATGTGGGGCCAGGATATGCTGCGAGATCTTCTCGACGGCAGGTATCGTGCGGTGGTCTGCGGTGTGAACACGCAGGACAACTCGCACGGCATCATCGCCCAGCTTGTCGATCTCGTCTCGACCAGCCAGTGGACTGCCAAGACCGTGACGTCGTACGCACGGATGTTCCAGGAATCTGTCTCGATTCACGCTGCTGCAGACAAGGAACCATACGTTCTCAAGTTCGATCTTGACTCAGTCCTGATCCTCGCGCTCCTGCGTCCGATGGGCCGCGATCACTTCACGCTCGATGATCTCTCTCGCGGCTTTGCGACGGTGAGCAAGATGCTCAAGGACCGCGATGAACGCAGGCCCGTCGCGAGCGTGAGCTTCCAGAACGCACGAGCGAACCGTCTGCTCGGGCCTGACAGCCGCGAGCCGAGCTTTGAATCCGTGCTGCGCACGATGTTCAACGCAGGGTTCCGCGGCGACGTGTATCCATCCCCTGCAAGCTGGCGATTTGCAGATGTTGGCGTCTTTCCGAGCTATCCGTTCCCTGCAGGGCTTGAACGCATGCGTGCAGGAAGC
>JAESFU010000249.1_pt1 | contig 52437 bp, 44 predicted proteins | sample 9269461 | NCBI WGS metagenome assembly JAESFU01 (sample SAMN14502556, study PRJNA617107) | algae metagenome | isolation source: Stenomitos rutilans HA7619-LM2 and co-occurring heterotrophs from cave walls | place: USA: Waikapalae cave, Hawaii | collected 2009-07-28
GAAGCCATGCATGCTCGAACGGGCCCGTGATGGTTGAAGCGGCGTCTATCAGCGGGAGCCACATGCCGTCTGCAGAGTAATACTCGGTGACGAGCTCTGCAGAGCCGGTCTGGAACGTCGAGATTCGAAGCTGTGCACGGTCGTAGTGAAGGGGCGTCGTGTCGAAGCCCGCGCTTTCAAGAACTTCGCCGTTGTAGGTCGCGATCGCGGGTGCATGGAGATCGTCACCAAAGTGAACGCTCTTGACTGCACGTGGCGGACGGACGGGCCACATCAACGTGTTCAGCGAGCCGAGCTGATCGATGCTGGTGATCGGCGCGATAAAGTTGTGTGCCTTGCGCCATGCAGCGAGCACCGACCGCTTCACATCGACCCTGCCGTGACCAAACTGATCGTCCTCGCCCGCCGCACCAAGATCGACCGCGGAGTTGAGGACCGAATCGATCACCTCCGAGCGAGTCAGGGTCGGATCGACCGACCATGTAAGACCAAGGACGCCCGCGATGATCGGCGAGGAGAAGCTCGTTCCCTCGTGCGTTCCATAGCTGTTGGGCTTGATCGTGGTGAGGATCGACGTGCCGGGCGCGACAATGTCGAGCGCCGTTCCGTAACTTCCCCACGAGGGACGTGCATCATTCTGGTCGGTCGCGCCGACAATGACCACGTCGGGCCAGTCGACGTTCGCGCCGAGGTTCGAGCCCGTGTTGCCGCTCGACCACACGAGGATCGAGTTGCGATCGCGGACGTATGCGCCCGTCGACTGCACGCTGCTTGAACTCACGCCCGCGTAGCTCGCGTTAACGACCTTGGCGCCGTTGTCAGATGCCCAGCGGCATCCTGCAAGCACCACGCTCAGGACTGCAGAGCCCGAGGGCTCGTTGGTCGCGCGGACAGGCATGATCTTGAGCTGCCAGCCGATGCCTGCAACGCCGATCGAGTTGTTGCCGATCGCGCCGACCACGCCCGCCACTGCAGTGCCGTGGCTGCTGTTGGCAACGTCAGAGACATCGCCCCCCGCGGCCTGCGTGAGCTTGCTGACAGCGTTGTACCCACCGACCAGGCGCGACGCGAACTCGGGATGATTCAGGGCGATGCCCGAATCAACCACCGCGACCGTGATCTGGGAAGTACCGGTCCAGATATCCCATGCACCGGGGCTTGCGATCTTGGGATGGTGCCACTGCGAACCGTATAACGAGTCGTTGGGCGTGCCGGTCGGGAAAACGATCCAGTCGGGCTCTGCGTATTCGACCAGGCCCGTCGCCATCATGTTTGAGGCGACCTTGGCGTCCTGCCCGCGCATCGGAACACGGATGATCCACTCACCGGTCTCTGCGATGCGAGAGACAATCTGGACACCGGGGAACTGCGTCTGCCAGTCGATGGTCGTGCCCGGGTGGGGGCGGACGATGAGCTGGCCGGAGTACTGGCGAATGCCGGGGATGGGCTGGAGGTTGCCGTCGATCTTTGGAAGGTCGGCGGCCTGAACCGTGCCAGCGATCCCGGCGAGCGCACAGAGGATCGCGGCCCGTGCAGGGAGGCCCCGCGACGGAGCAGTACGGTCACGATTCGTCATAAATACCATCCAATTCCCCAACAGGCTTGATTCCGGGTCTGCGCGCAGATCGTCTGCGTCCGTCACCAGCCTCCACCTCGCCCTCCCGGTACGGACAAATGCGTTGGGGTGTTCCCGCAGCAGCCGACCGGGCTGGAGAAACCTACCCGGACTTCTCCCTGTCGCCAAGGAATTTCTGACGTATCTATCGGAGTTCAACACCCTGATTCGAAGTCCGCGACAAAGCGGTCTAAATCATCTGAATTAACAACGCCATCCCGGGTGTAATCACCAAGGGGATCCATGGCTTCGATCAGCATGGCCTGCATCGTGAAGTCGTCGGTATCAACAAACCCGGACCCATCGACATCTGCAGGGCATGGACGCCCGAAGACACCCAGCTTCCAATCGACCCACGTCGCGAACGTGCTAGCGCGCTTATCCGCTGCACGGAGTGTCCAACTGCCGCTCCCGACCTCGTCCCAGTGGCGCCTGCTGGTAAACACGTAGTTCACCATGTTGTCCTGCGAGTCCGCACGCGTCGCGACCGCGAGGAGTGATTCGACGCCTGCAGGTGATGTCAGCACGAGCTCGATCTCGCCGACATACGTCGTCGTGATGTTCACCGTGACTTCCACGGTCTCAACGCGCATGTCGATCGGGACGTCGATCGAGCGAACAAGACCCTCTGCGTTGTTGTCTGGGATCTGCGTCGCGACGGATTGAACCGGCGACACCCATTCCACCGCGTTCCCGACCGTGCGCCACACGCTTGAGCGCGCGACTGCAGCGCTCATATCGATCGCGCCGTAACCAAAGTCGTAGCTCACCCACCTGCCCGCGCCATTTTGCTTCCACCCTGCATTCCCCGGATCGCACTTGCGCGCGGTGTTGATCAGCACGTGCTGCACATCACGCCAGTTCAGATCGGGGTTGGCCTGGAGCATGCACGCAACCACACCCGCGGCGAGCGGCGCGGACGAACTGCTGCCACCAAACGCGTGGTAGTAGTTGCCGGGTGAATATCCGGGCGAACCCATCAGGTCGGTCGTGTAGATCGTTCTGCCGTTCTTGTCTGACTGCGCAACCATGAACGCTGCTGAGCCCTGCTCGTTGAAGGTCGACCGCTGGTCTTTGTCGCCGATGCCGCCGATCGGCAGGACATACCGCGAGGATGCAAACGGGTCGTAATCCATGCGATCCGTCAGCCCGCCGTTGCCCGACGCCCAGACCAGCACGGTGCCAAGCCCGCCGCGACCGGTGATCGTCGCCTCGCGAATCGCTGCCCTTTCTGCAGGGGTATTGGTCCAGAGCGTGTTGTTGTCCGGCGGGCCCCACGAGCAGTTCTTGATGTCGTTCAGATCGTTTCGATGCGCGAGCGCCACTGCATTCTGCGCGGATGATCCATAGACGATCCGCGCGAGCTTGGCACCCCATGCAGCGCCGACGCCGCCGAGGTTGTTGTTGGCAACTGCAGCAGCAACGCCCGCGACTGCAGTGGCGTGCGACGTCGCGGCACCACCCGTCATCGACGCTTCTGCATCAAAGTTCGCCGCAAGGTCCTCGTGCGTCGCTTCGAACGGACTTTCGACAATGCCGATTGTCACGCCGGTGCCGACATACCCCTGCTCCCACGCCCAATCGACGTTCACGTCGTACGTCGGGTTCACGGTGTTCACGAGATGCCACTGCTGGCTGAACGCAGGGTCGTTCACATCCCACCGAAGGAGGCGCGGCTGCTCAAGATCGAGATACACATCCTTCGCGATGCCCTGCTTGCGGATCTTGCCTGCAAGCGTCGCTGCTTCGTTCACTGAAGCAGTTTCAATCGCCCAGTATCCCTGAACACCCGCGACGGGCACGATCGCGTTTGGATTCACACCTGAAGCGACGAGCGATGTACGGATCGCCGCTTCGTTCGTGCTTCCCGCGTCGATCACCACACGACCATGAATGATGTACCCATCCACGCGACCATCCGTCTCCACGCGCGATGCACGGGAGGTCTTGGCGCCGGGCGTCTCGATCAGGAATGACTGGGCAGCAAGCGGCGCAACGCCGCTGAGCCGTGCAGAGCCGGGCGGATCGAGCATGATGGCCTGCTGGGCGTGCACATGCCCCACGAAAGCAGCGAGCATCGCGGAGGCTGTCCAGCCCATCCGCATCGCACGATTCTGTCCTTGACGAGAAACGCAATCCATGAACAGCCTCCGGCCCGAACGAGAAGGCCCACGCAATGGATCGCGCGGTTCATTGAGCATCGCACCATCCGGGTCCCAACTCAAGGGGATTCCGCCCGGTGGATACCCGGAAGTGGATGTTCCAAGGTCCGCGGCGACTTATTGCAGGTCGGTTATCGCAGACCCCTTATCTCAGACCCTTTATCTCAGACCAGGATCCACTTTGGCGTGGAGTTCCTTAAGCTCCTCGGCCCGTGCACGGGGCATGACCAGCGTCGCATCGGGCGTGTGGACGACGATCAGGTCGTCGACGCCCAGGAGCGCCACGGTGTGGCCCGGTGCAGAGCTCACCACGAGGTTATTGCGGCCCTTGACGACCGTGGGCGAAGTCTGACCGACAAGTCGATTCCCCGATTCATCCGGCGCGACCGTTTCGCCGTAGCTGGGCCAGCTTCCAACGTCGAGCCAGCGCAGGTCCATCTGGACCGTGCACACCGAGAACTGCTTGTCCTTGCTCGTCGTGATCGGCTCCATCACCGCGTAGTCGACGCTGATCTTGTCGAGCGTCGGGTAGATCTCAGTCAGTGCACGCTGCTGGTCGGGCGTGCCCCATGCAGCCTGGAGCCGCATGATGCCCTCGTAGTTGGCGGGCTTGTACTTCTTCAGTGCATCGAGGAACGTCGACGCCTTCCAGACGAACATGCCGCTGTTCCAGCCGAACGCACCAGACTCAACGTACGCCTGTGCCTTGGGAAGGTCGGGCTTCTCGACGAAGCGCTCCACGTGAAACGCGATGTGCTGGCCGTCGACTTCCGTTCCCGGAAGACCACGGATCGGTGTCCCGCGCTCGACATACCCAAAGCCCGTCGCGGGGTACGTCGGCTTGATCGAGAACGTGACGAGCCTGCGCGGGTCCTGCTCAACGAGCTTGAAGCCAAGCTCCATCCGTGCACGGAATGTTTCGAGCGGTTCGATGATGTGGTCTGCAGTGAGGACCGCAAAGACCGCGTCGGGGTTTGCCTTCTGAAGCACCGCAGCGCCGAGAGCGACTGCGTTGACCGTGTCGCGGCCCATTGGTTCGCCGAGGATCCGCGCATCGCCTTCGGCGCCGCCGTACCCCGGGATGTCGCGCTGGATCGCTTCGCGGTATCCCTCGCTGGTGCAGATGTAGCGACGCGATTGATCGATCAGCCCTTCGAGCCTTCGTGCAGCGAGATCGAGGAGCGAAATAGGACCCTCACCCGCGCCATTGGGCGACGGGATGAACTTGATCAGCTGCTTGGGCAAGTCCTTGCGGCTCATCGGCCACAGACGTGTCCCCGCCCCACCCGCCATGATCATCGCGTAACGCATGCAGCGAGGATATCGGCGACGCGGGAGCGCGGGGTTATACACGCCCCGGTTTTGCACCAGTCATTCGACCGACGTGCAGATTCACCGCTTCTGCTCAGTGTCCGAGGCACTGGGCGGGGCCTGCTCTGCTGGGAGGATGATCGTGAAATCCGTCCCCTGCCCCACTTCCGTGTAGACCTCAAGCCGCCCGCCGTGCGCTTCGATCAGCCGCCTGGTCGTGGGAAGCCCCAGACCCGTACCACCCGACTTGGTCGTGAAGTAGGGCTGGAACATCTTCTCCTTGGCCTCGGGAGCGATGCCCGGGCCGGTGTCGATCACGTGGAGGAGGACGGTCGGCGTTCCGCCCTTGTCTTTCCCTGCATGAGCCCGGAGGATGAGTTCTTTGGGCCTGCTCTCGGCAGGGTTTACTGCAGCACCCGATCCGCCGGGCGACATGGCTTGGACCGCATTGAGGAGCAGGTTCAGGATCGCCTGCTTCACGAGCGGCACGTCGATCGACGTCCAGAGCGGGCCTGAAGACTCTGCACGCATGCGAACGCCGTGGTGCTCTGCCTGCGGGAGGAAGAAGTCCGCGAGTTCATCGACGACCTGCGCAAGATCTGCAGGACCCCTGCTCAGGCGAAGCTCCCCTGCAAACTGGAGAAAGTCGCTCAGCGTTCCGCGAAGGCGCTCGACCTCTCTGCGGAGCGAACCGACCCGCCTGGTCAGGCGGCCACGGGTCTCCTCATCGAGCGGCGCGTCCTCGATCCCCTCTGCAAGGAGCTGGGCGTTGAGCCCGATGGTCGAGAGCGGGTTCTTGATCTCGTGGGCCAGGCCGCTGGTCATGGCGCCAAGGTCTGCAAGGCGCTCTGCGTCCTTGGCACGGCGCTCTGCATCGCGTGCACGCCGGATGATGCGGTGGACCGCCCACCTTCCGAAGATGGCAACGACCAGGACGGCCAGAAGAACGCCTGCACCAACACCGGTCATGAACACGGAAACGCGCTGCATCGGTCTTGATCTACGGTGTTGGCCGAACCCGTACTTTCTAAAGGCAAACAGAAGGCAGATGGATGTCTGGATGTTTCGACACGCGACCCCGCTCGAGGGTGCACGCGAGAAACGACAAGACAAGACCGTATGGCCCGCAAAGCGACAAGAGGAAGAGACAGATGCACTGCTCGAACGCAGATGCACGACGGCGACCTTGGATCGGCCGCCCCAAACGCAAGACCAAACATCAGATCACCTCGAACGGTGATCCTCAGCGGCGCGGGGAACGGGTGTACCCGCGACGCGGCACGACGGTGACCTCGACCGCTTCGACGCGGATTACACGGGTCGCCTTCCAGCCCTTGTCTGACTTCTGCGCGTCATAGGTGACCTTGGATCCATCCTTGAGGACCTTGTAGCCGTCACCTTCGGTGACTGAGTAGTGAACGAAAATATCCTGACCTTCAGGGCCGACGATGAAGCCGAACCCCTTTCGAGGGTCAAACCATTTCACGGCGCCTTCCACACCAAGAAGGCTCTGCGTTACCTGATCACTCATGTGCCCGGTCCTTGACGTAAAGGAGAAACCACACCCGGCCGACGAGAAGTGTCGGTTCCGGGCTGCCAGGCACCGCTGGTCGACTGACGGCTCACGCACCGTCAGAACGAACGCATCGGCGATCTCTCTCCCTCCGTAAGTGACCCGCGCGCCGTGGCACGCGAGCGCCAGCAGCCATGCACTTTTCCCGCGCTTCCCGAAAGCTCTCTCCAAGCCTCGGGATGCCCTGCAAAACCGGAGAACCCGGCCCGCAAGCCCACCCAATGTACCAATGTTGCACGCAAGGTCAACGGTCTCTTTTAAACCACGTATGCGCACTAGGAAATGAAACACCCGCGGCAAGGGCCGCGGGTGCATAGCTAACTCATGTTTGGACTAAGGCTTAGGTGCTGGCGACGGGCTTCTTTGCTTCCTCGGCCTTCTTCTCTTCAATCATCAGCGCCTTGCGGCTGAGCTTAATGCGACCCTGATCGTCGACCATGATCACCTTCACCTTGATCATGTCGCCCAGGCGAACCACATCGCCGACCGACTTCACGAACCCGTCGGCGAGTTCGGAGATGTGGCACATGCCGTCGGTGCCGGGCGCGAGCTCGATGAAGGCACCAAAGTCCTTCATGCTCACGACCTTCCCGGTGTAGACCGAGCCGACCTTGATCTCTGCACAGAGTGCTTCGATTTCCTGCTGTGCGCCGCTGAGCGAATCGCCGTTCGATGCAGCGAGCATGACCGTGCCGTCGTCCTCGACGTCGATCGTGACGCCCCACTTGTCCTGGAGACCGCGGATCATCTTGCCGCCAGGGCCGATGAGCTTGCCGATCTTCTCGGGATCGATGTGGATCGTGACCAGGCGAGGCGCGAGCGTCGAGATCTCTGCACGCGGCGCGCCGATGATCGCTTCCATCGTGTTGATGATGTCGATGCGACCTTCCTTGGCCTGCTGGAAGATGCGCGAGATCTGGTCAAGGACCAGGCCGCGTGCCTTGAGGTCGAGCTGGATGCCGGTGATGCCCTCGCGGGTACCGGAGACCTTGAAGTCCATGTCGCCGAAGAAGTCCTCTTCGCCGATGATGTCGGTGACGAAGATCTCGTTCTGATCATTGTCGTCGCTGAAGCGACCAACCGAGATACCAGCGACCGTCGCGCGGATCGGGACACCTGCATCCATCAGCGCGAGGCAGCCGCCGCAGACCGAGGCCATCGACGACGAGCCGTTCGACTCGGTGATGTCGCTGACGACGCGGATGGTGTAGGGGAAGACATCGGGGCTGGGGAGCACGCCAAGAAGCGAACGCTCCGCAAGCGCGCCGTGGCCGATCTCGCGACGACCCGGGGCGCTGATGCGCTTCACTTCGCCCGTCGAGAAGGGGGGGAAGTTGTAGTGGAGGAGGAACTTCTTGCTGTACTCGGGGATCAGGCCGTCGACGATCTGCTCATCCTTGCCGGTGCCGAGCGTGACCGAGACGAGGCTCTGCGTCTCGCCGCGCTGGAAGAAAGCAGAGCCGTGCGTGCGGGCGAAGATGCCGACCGAGCCGGTGATCTTGCGGATTTCCGTGGGGCCGCGGCCGTCTGCACGGATCTTGGACTCGACGATCAGCCTGCGGGTGACCTTCTCTTCAAGACGCTTGAGCGCGTCCTTGGCGTGGCCGCGGGCCTTCACGCTCTTGGCGTAATCGCCGTAGGTGCCGTTCTCGTTGACCACGAAGTGAGCATCGAGGATCTTCTTCTTGAGCGCGTCGACTGCGTTGTTGCGGTCGTGCTTGCCGGGGATCTTGCGTGCAGCAACCATCTCGGCCTCTGCGAGCTTCTTGACCTTCTCGATGATCTCTGCAGGGGGCAGGGCGAGCTCGCCGCTGACCTTGTGCTGACCTGCACGGAGGACGAGCTCATCGATCAGCGCGATGGTGTCCTTGATGTGGTTGTAGCCAAACTCGATCGCGCCAAAGACGCCAGCCTCGTCGACCTCTGCAGCACCGACTTCGATCATGTTCATGCCGTCCTTGTGGCCCGAGAGGACCAGGTCAAGGTCGGAGTAATCAAGCTGCGAGATCGTGGGGTTGATCACGTACTGCGGGCCGTTGTCGGTATGGACGCGGCCGACGCGGACGGTGGCGATGGGGCCTTCGAAGGGGATGTTCGAGATGGCAAGCGCGGCCGAGGCAGCGGTGCCTGCCAGGACGTCGCTGTCGTTCTCGCCGTCGTGGCTCATCACGAAGACCTGGACCTGGACTTCATCGATGAACCCGTCGGGGAAGAGCGGACGGATCGGGCGATCGATCATCCGCATGGTGAGAATTTCCTTCTCGTTCGGGGCGCCCTCGCGCTTGCGGAAGCCGCCGGGGAACTTGCCCGCCGCGGAGGTCTTCTCGCGATAATCAACGGTCAGGGGGAAGAAGTCGATGCCTTCGCGGGGAGCAGCACGCAGCGCGGTCGCGAGGACGGTGGTGCCGCCGTAGGTCGCGATGACTGCAGCACCTGCCTGACGAGCCACCGCACCGCACTCAAGAATCAGCGTCCTGCCGCCGATCTCACGTTCAACGCGGTGTGCGTAGGGGAGCGTCGAAGAAAACTGTGACATGAACTACCTCTCGAGACTCTTGAGCCCGCGCGGAAACAGACCCAGCGAACGTGGGGGGAACATACGTCCCACGTCTTCCGTGCAGGCGACCGTGATGAAGTCCCGGTTTCCCCGACGCTTCTGAGAGGCAGAAGGCGTGACGCAGGATTCTGACCATTGCGGCCGCGACCTGCGCTTCGCCCACTGCCCGCTCTGGACGGGGCACATCAACCGGGAAACAAAGCGGCCCGCCGCCATGGCTGGCGACGGGCCGTGATTTGATCAACTTACTTGCGCAGACCCAGGCGTCCGATCAGCGTCTGGTAGCGCTGCGGGTCGGTCCGGGCGAGGTACCGCAGGAGGCGGTTTCGCTTGCCGACGAGCATGATCAGGCCGCGACGGCTGTGATGGTCATGGTCGTGCGTCTTGAGATGGTCCGACACCTCGGAGATCCGGGCCGTAAGAAGCGCAATCTGCACTTCCGGGGAGCCCGTGTCGTTCGCGTGGGTCGCGTAATTCTTGACGATGTCGGTACGCTGCTCGATCAAAAGCGCCATGGGAAGTCCGTGGTATGTTCGGGTCTACATCACAATCGACAGTCGTCCACTTTAGCCCATCGGGGACTGTGGATCAATGCCACCTGCATCCTTCAGACGCGAGCGCACGACACCCCGGCCGCTCTCTTACGTTCCCGCCACAACCTCTTGCGGGGCAACGAGAAAGAACCGGCCAATCTTGACCTCTACCAGTTGCCCATCTTGCCGCAACATCTGGTAGGACCCCTCCATCGTACCCCAAGGCTTAGTGAGTGGGCAATGGCTCGTGTAAGTAAAGCTTTCGCCAGGCTCAAGCTCAGGCTGCTGGCCGACCACCCCGTCCCCCACCACTTCATCGCTCCTGCCCGTCGCATCGACGATCAGCCACTGGCGGGTCATGAGCTTCACCCACGCCTCGCCCTCGTTGCGGATCGTAACCCGATACCCAAAAACGTACCTGCGGTCCTCTGGTTCAGAGTGCTCAGGGAGATATGTCGGCTCGACGTTGATGCGGATGCCGTCGGTGATGCACTCAGAGCAATGGGGCCTGCCCATGATGACCTTCCTCGTCTCTCGCGGAATTCCTCTGGCTGAAGTATCTCAACTCCACGCTTCAAACGCCAGTCGATTTGAGTGGTGCACGCCACGCCCGAACTTCAATCTGAACTTCAACCTGAGCCTCAATCTGCTCGTGCGTCTGTATCCGCCTCTACAGAGGCCACTACGCAACCCTCTGCATAAGCCCTGCCTCAACGACTGTCCATCATTGCTGGGAAAGCACTCGTCATCATTATGAACCCCCGGACCTGCCCATCGCGCTCGGCAATGTGCAGGGGTTTTCGATTGGTTCAGTCGCCACCAAGGGCTGGTGAAACCGATCCATGAAAGAAACCGCAGGCCTCGCAAGAGCCGCAGCCTCCAAGCTGCACAACCGCCCACCGAATCATCGGATCGCACCACCGTACAGCCCGCGCTCGCGGATCACATCGATCACGCCCGGTGCAAGGAGTCTTTCGAGCTCTGCCCGCGCTGCAGAATCTTCACCGCCGCTCGCGTACGCCTCTGCACACCGCGCAAGCAGCTCGCGGATGTGCGTCGATGACACATCATCCAGCCCCACGTCCGAGACACGATCCTGCCACCACGCGATCTCGGTCTTATTCCACACCCCTGTCTGTTCCAGTGATGCCTTGAGACTCTCGCGGGTTCCCACGGGCTCCCGCAAAAGCACCACCGGCTCTGCCTCCGCCAGGATCTCGCGGAACGCCTTCCACCTGTGGAACTGCACTGCCTGGTCTGATCCGATGATGAACCAGAGCTTCACCCTTTGCAGAGCGGGCTTCTGGCCGGGCACATCAACGAGTTCTCGCAGTGCACGGAGCGTATCGATCCAGTAGCTCGGGCCGGGCTCCTTGCCCTCTGCACGCGAGCGCTCTGCGCGGTCGATCTCTTCGGTCCAGACGGAGGCACGATCAACACCCTTGACCGCTGCGTCGAGCATCGCGATGCGATCGGGCGCCACTGCAGTTGCGCCCTGGTTCACCTTGAACGGAGAAACTGCAGCAGGCACGTATAACAGCCACGGCTCGTGTGTTTGCGGTTCATGCAGTGCTTTCAACCGCGAACGTGCACGGAGCGACAGCGTGACATGTGCACCGTGTGGCGGGTCAAACGTTCCGCCAACCAGCACAACTCCACCATCGGTTGATATCGCAGGCAGCCTGGCCTGCGTGATGCCCCGACTCATACCGTGATTGTTGGCAGGCAGAAGCGAGAGCTTTTAGCTCTGGACCTGCCACCCGTACTCGTTGTACGTCCGCTCCACCGTGCCATCTTCAAACAGGTCGACCACTGCGTACCCCTCGGACGCCTCGTAGTGCTTGCCCTTCCACCAGTTGCCGCTCACTGCACCGTTGCAGAGGTGCGTAATCCCGCGGAAGTCAACGCGATCGATGCGGTGCATGTGCCCCGAAAGCACGCACTTCACCTGCGGGTTCTCGTCGAGCAGGCCCTTCATCCGCATCCAGTCGGTGTAGATCAGCCCACCTGCGATCTTCATGTCGCCGCCCTTGTCGACCTTGCAATCAAGGACTGAGACCGACAGGATCGGAATGTGCGTGACAAAGAGCGTGTGCTTGTCCTTCGACGCAGCAAGATCGCCCTTGAGCCACTCAAACTGTGCATCATCAAGCCCGCCGACGTAGCCGTTCACATCGTCGGTATCGTGCCGGACGCTGTCGAGGACGACAAAGTGCCAACCGCCGCGATCAAAGCTGTGATAGGGCTTTGCCATCTCGAGCGTGTCGAGCGCCATGCCGGTGCCCCACCCTGCTTCGTCGCCCTTGGTGCCGCTCCTGCTCTTGTTCCAGCCCCAGAGGTCGTGGTTGCCCAGGCAATAGTGAATCGGGAGCGAGTTCTCGTCCTTGGTGGTCTTGGCAAAGAGCTTCCAGAGCTGCGATGCACGGTCGAACTTCTGGTCGTAGGCGTCCATGATGTGGTCGCCGCCGGTCAGGATGAGTTCGGGCTTGTCCTGGAGGCTCTGTGCGTGGTGCAGGCACGCAGCCCAGCCGCCCACACCGTTACGCTCGGGCTGGAGGTGCGGATCGGTCATGTGCGCTACGCGGATCGACCGCTTCTTGCCCGGGCGTGCAGCGACTTCGACCGGCTGATGGCCCGCACGCCCCCTTGCGGGCCATGCAGTCATCGCTGCAAGCGCGCCAAGCCCCTGGAGCATTCCACGTCGAGAAAAGAAGTCGGCCATCGCACAGTCTCCTGCCAGAATCGTTCTGGGCCCATGCCCGCAGCAGTTACAGCCCACACGCCCAGTCGGGGTGTGCAATGTATCAGCAGCAGGGCTGAAGCAAAACCCCGAGCCAGTACACGGGCGGAGTCTTCACCTTCTCTAAAGAGATCTTGGCTGCATCCCTCGGGAAACCCTGCACGGAGCGGGCTGAGTCTGGTACGTTGACCCGATGCACACGATTCTCAGGAAGCCGGTCCTCTCGCAGATGGTGATGGTGTTTGCAGTGTGTCTTGCGATGCTCGCGACCGTGGGCTATTCGCGTCCTATTGATCGCGCGATCGACGCTGCGTGGATCGCGCCCGGCCCGCTTCCAGAGAACTCGACGCAGTGCCCGATCCTGCGGCATGAGTTTGCGCTTTCCTCCGCCCCCTCCACCGCAAAGGTCCGCGTGGTGGGCCTTGGGCACTACGAACTCCGCTGCAACGGCGAGGTTGTCGGCGATTCTCTGATCAACCAAGCGTGGTCGCAGTACGACAAGACGGTCTACTCGCAGGAGTTTGATCTTGCGCCGTACCTTAAGAAGGGTCGCAACGCACTTGCAGTCACGCTCGGCAATTCGTTCTGGTCGGTAAAGCCTACAAACGATCCGGGTCGGTTCATCAAGACCGACGCGATGCCCGACTTCTCCAAGGGCCAGCAGTACCTGTTTCATCTTGATGGCAACATCATGACCGGCGGCGACATTGTGAGCATCTCGACCAGCGATGCGTGGAAGTGGTCGATGGGGCCGATCACCTTCTCGAACATCTACGCAGGCGAGGATTTCGATGCACGATTGATCCCGCGAGGGTGGGACAAGCCGGGCTTTGACGATGGCAACTGGAAAACCGTGAGCGTTGTCGATGCACCTGCAGCGAAAGTTGTACCGAACCCCGCACCGACCATGAAAGCCTTTGAAGTCTTCACGCCCACCGAGATCAAGCGGCCCGAAGCAGGTGTGTTCACGTACGTCTTCCCGCAGAACTGCTCTGCACTCCTCAAGTTCACGGTCGAGGGCGGTAAGGCAGGTTCGAAGATCCGCTTCAAGCCCTCGGAATACATGGACGCAAACGGCAAGGTCCGTTTCACGTATACGTGGGGCACCAAGAAGGACATCTGGCACGATTACGTCAAGGGAACGGGCGGTGTCGAATCGCACCAGACGATCTTCTGCTTCGTTGGTGCACAGTTTGTCGAGGTGCAGGGCGCGATCCCTGCAGGTGATCCGAATCCGGACAATCTCCCGGTGATCACCTCGCTTGAGCAGGTGCATGTTCGTGCTGCATGCCCGATCGTCGGCGAGTTCACATCCTCGAGCGAGATGCACAACAAGGCAGAGAACCTGATTCTGTGGGCAGTGCGCTCGAACATGGCACACGTGCCGATGGATTGCCCGCACCGCGAAAAGAACGGCTGGCTCGAACAGAACTGGCACATGGCTGCGTCGATGTCCTACTGCTTTGACATCAACGCGTGGTTCACGAAGACCTGCAGAGACATGCGCGACGCGCAGCAGCCCGATGGGCATGTGCCGACCAACAGCCCCAACTACCTCGTCGGCGTTCCGCCGCACGGGTACTGGAACAACGCACCCGAATGGGGCGTGTCGTCAGTCCTTGTGCCGTGGCACCTTTATGAGTGGTACGGCAACACGAAGATCCTCGAAGAATCGTTTGATTCATCGAAGAAGTTCATCGATTACCTGACATCAACCGCCAAGGACGGGCTGATCACGAGCAACCTTGGCGACTGGTACGACTACGGCCATGGGCAGGGGAATGGTCCTTCGAAGTGGACGCCCAACGAGCTCTCTGCAACCGCGATCTGGGCCTACGGCACGCAGACGCTGGCGAAGATGGCGCGCGTGATCGGTCGCGAAGCGGAAGCAGAGCAGTACGAGAAGCAGTTTGCGCAGATCAGGACCGACTTCCTCCGCCACTTCTACGACGCGGAGAAGAAGACCTTCAAGAACAACGGTTCGTGCCAGGCTGCAAACTCCGCTGCGTTGTGCATCGGCCTTGCACCAGAAGCAGACAAGTCTGTGGTCGTCCAGCACATCGTGGATGACCTTGTCGCACGCAAGTATCAGCAGACGCCCGGGGAGGTTCTTCAGATCTTCCTGATCCGTGCACTTGCGGAGAACGGTCGCGGCGATGTCCTCCACCACATCTATAACCGCGACGAAGTGGGCTCATACGGCTACATGGTCAAGACCGGGCTGACAACGCTTCCCGAAAGCTGGGATGCACGGCAAGGCACGGGCGATAGCCTCAACCACTTCATGCTCGGGCACCTGGTCGAATGGCATCACGCGTATGTTGCAGGCGTGCGCCAGGCACCGGGGAGCGTGGGCTGGAAGAAGTTCATCATCGCGCCGCAGATCCCGGCCGATGTGTCATCGCAGCACGCGATCACGTCCGCGAAGGTCGAGTTTGAAAGCCCTGCAGGAAAGATCGCATCCGCGTGGGAACTCAAGGGCAAGAAGTTCACGCTCCACTGCACGGTCCCTGCATCGACAGAAGTTCGCATGCCCGACGGCACGGTGCACACTGCTCGCGAGGGTGTCACCGTGCTTTCGTGCGACATTGAAACTGCAGCAAAGTAACGCTATTGAGCTTGTGGTCACGCAGTACACGCAGCGCATGAAAAAGCCGGTGGCACTCGCCACCGGTTTTCATTTCAACATACGCTCGCGTTCTCGCGGCTACTTGCTGCTGAACACAAAGCTCTTGCCTTGGTAGTCCACGCCGATCGCGCTCCCGGGTCCAAACTCACCCGCGAGAATCCTGCTCGCAAGCGGGTTCTCGATCCGCTGCTGGATCGTCCTCTTGAGCGGGCGTGCGCCGAATGCAGGGTCCCAGCCCTCTGCAGCGAGGTGCTCCTTGGCCTCGGGCGTAAGCTCGATCGACATCGCTCGATCCTTCAGACGCGAACGCAGGCGTGCAAGCTGGATGTCGACGATGTTCGTCAGCGCCTCACGCTTGAGCGTGTGGAAGACGACGACCTCGTCGATGCGGTTGAGAAGCTCGGGACGGAAGAACCCGCCCGCGGCACCTGCAAGCGCATCGGCCATCCTACCGGGCATCCCTGCAGCTTCTGCCATCTGGGCCATCGGGCCGCGGCGAAGAATCTCGCGCACTGCAGCTTCGATTTCCCAGTCTTCCGCGCCCTTGCTCGTCATCTCCTGGATCTGCTGGCTGCCGATGTTGCTCGTCATCACGATGATGGTGTTCTTGAAATCGACAGTCCTGCCCTGACCGTCGGTCAGGCGGCCATCATCAAGCACCTGGAGAAGCACGTTGAATACATCAGGATGCGCCTTCTCGACCTCATCGAGGAGAACCACGCAGTACGGACGACGGCGAACTGCTTCCGTCAGCACGCCACCCTCGTCGTAGCCAACATACCCGGGAGGCGCGCCGATCATCCGCGCAACCGAGTGCTTCTCGCCAAACTCGCTCATGTCGATGCGGATCATCGCGTCCTCGGTGTCGAAGAGGAACTCCGCGAGCGCCTTGCAGGTCTCGGTCTTGCCGACGCCCGTCGGACCTAGGAAGAGGAATGAACCGATCGGGCGATTGGGATCGCCAAGACCTGCACGTGCACGACGCACTGCATTGGAGACCGCGACCAGCGCGTGCTCCTGGCCGATCACGCGCTCGCCAAGCTTGGCTTCCATGCGCTGAAGCTTCTCGCGCTCGCCTTCGACCAGGCGCGATACCGGAATGCCCGTCCAGCGGCCAACGATCTCGGCGACCTGCTCGTCGTCGACTTCTTCCTTCACTAGTGCATCGCCACGATTCTTCTTGGAATCGAGAGCCTTCTCCGCCTCCGCGAGGCGCGACTCGAGCTCGCGGATCTCGCCGTAGCGGATCCGTGCAGCGGTTTCGAGATCGCCGCGACGCTGGGCCTGCTCAAGCTCGACCTGCTTGCGCTCGATCTGCTCCTTGAGCGTCTTGGCGGTGTCGAGTTCCTTCTTCTCTGCCTCCCAGCGTGCAGTCAGTGCGCGGTTCTTCTCTTGAGTTTCGGAAAGCTCGCGCTCGATGCGATCGAGCTCTCGATTGGCACCCTCTGACTTGCCACCTGCTTCGATCTTCAGCGCCTCGCGCTCAAGCTCGAGCTGCATGACACGACGCCGAAGCTCGTCGAGCTCGGTCGGCATGCTGTCGTTCTCGATGCGGAGCCTGCTTGCCGCTTCGTCGATCAGGTCGATCGCCTTGTCGGGAAGGAATCGCTCCGCGATATAGCGGTGCGAAAGCTGTGCGGCGGCAAGGATCGCAGAATCCAGGATGCGAACGCCGTGATGCGCCTCGTACCTGGACTTGAGCCCACGCAGAATCGCCACGGTCTGTTCGACCGAAGGCTGATCGACATATACAGGTTGGAAACGACGCTCAAATGCTGCGTCCTTCTCAACGTGCTTGCGGTACTCATCAAGCGTGGTTGCGCCGATGCAGCGGAGTTCCCCGCGTGCAAGGGCGGGCTTGAGGAGGTTCCCCGCACTCACCGCGCCCTCTGCAGCACCCGCGCCGATGATCGTGTGAAGCTCATCGATAAACAGGATGATCTTGCCGCTCGAGGCCTGGACTTCGCGAAGAACAGCCTTGAGTCGCTCTTCAAACTCGCCGCGATACTTGGCACCTGCGAGGAGCTGGCCGACGTCGAGCGCGATGATCCTTTGATCGCGCATGCCTTCGGGGCAGTCGCCATTGATGATGCGAAGCGCGAGCCCCTCTGCGATCGCGGTCTTGCCGACGCCGGGCTCACCGATCAGGACGGGGTTGTTCTTGGTTCTTCTGCTCAGGACCTGCATGCAGCGGCGGATTTCCTCGTCGCGGCCGATGACCGGGTCGAGCTTCCCTGCCTGTGCACGTGCAGTCAGGTCGATGCCGTACTTCTTGAGTGCTTCAAAGTTGTTCTCCGCGCCGGGATCCGTCACATTCGAAACGCCAGAGGCCTTGCGGATCTCCTTCACCGCGTTCTCGATCCTCTTGCGATCAAGGCCGTTGATCGAAAGAAGCTCCTTTGCAGGGCCGGTGACCTCTGCAAGCGCGAGGAGAAGATGCTCGGTAGAGACGAACGCGTCCTCCATCGACTTGGAGGACTGCTCTGCCTTGGTAAGGATCTCGACAACCGTGCGGCCGGTCGCGCCTGCACCAGATGTCGTCTTGGGAAGGCGTGCAAGCTCGTTCTTAACCTGACCTGCCAGCTTGGCTGCATCAGATCCTGCACGGGTAATCAGCGACCACGTGGGGCTGCCCTGCTCAGAGAGCAGTGCACCGAGGATGTGCAGACCGGTCACCTCAGGATTCCCGCGACCGATCGCGTCCTGCTGTGCAGCTGCAAGCCCTTCCTGTGCCGCCGTCGTGAATCGATCCAGCTTCATAGTGCTCGTGTCCCTTTGATGGGCACTGGGTGTCCATACCCGTGCCACAGGTCACACAAGCAACTGGCGCGCCGAATCTGAGCCCGCCTTCACCGGGGCAAGGGGGCCCTTGGGGCCGTCATAAAGGCGACCGTGCGGAGTTATCGGCCCTCGTGCTGTCGAAGTGACAGGGCCGCGGCCCGCAACCAGTCATCCACATGTTGTTCAGGCGTAGGAATCAACGCCGCCGCGCTGGGCAGCCTGGACCGCAGAGTCAGCCGAGGCCTTGGCGTCCCGGATCATGCCGACCATGGCTTCCCCCTGCTGCTGCTGGGCGTCGAGGGCCTTGCGAGCGACCGCGACCTGAACCTGGCCCATGGCCTGCTGGGATTTGAGCTGGGAGACTGCGGAAATTGAGTCCATGTTCACTTCTCGGCGGTAGACCTTCATGGCTTGATCGCAAATGACGCAGGGAGGGTGATTCGAAGCCTTTGGAGGGCGTCGACACCTATCAAAACACGATCCTCGCCGGTCTGAAAGCACCCCGGCGTGGCCCGGGGGGTGGCCTGTGATTTGACGATCGAAAGCCGGGGCGTTATAACACCGGCACTTACATGGAGTCACGGTTTATGTCCATCAACCGCAAGTCGGTCAGCGGTGTCTTCGGCTTGGTTTGCCTCTCCCTCGCGGCTTTCGCGGGCGGATGCTCTTCGCAGGACTACAGCCACGAGGCTGCGGCAGAGATTCGCGACAATCCGACCCCCGATCTCGACACGATGCACCAGCGCCGCGTCGACATGGACAACGCGATCGCCGTGACCAAGGACGAGAACCTTCGCATGTTCAACGAGGATCTGGGCCGCATGTGGCTGCTCGACCGTCCGAGCCGTCTCTCGCCCCACCAGTTCCGCCGCTGATTGCGGGTAGACCGGTCTGAAGCGAGTTTGCTCGCCTGACGGATCCGCCTGTCTCCCCAACGCATACTGAGTCATTGATCAAGCCGCCCACCGGGCGGCTTTTTTCACGTATGCGGATTGCGAATATCTTGCTTGGTTGTGTCGCCTCGAACTCGGAAGACAACGATAGGAAATTCCCTCACGAAGGCGTGTTGCGTGAATGTAATAAAAGCCCGTGACGATGCACGGGCTTGTGTGTGAATGAATATCCGTTGCAAGAAACCGGATCAGGTCCCCTGATGAGGTCCCACATCAGGTCATAACTCAGGCCGCGGTGTAGAGGCCGCGCTCGACCTTCTTGAAGATCTTGGTGTTCTTGATGAGCGCCTGGTTCACGATCGTGCGGAAGTTGGCGGCGCTGGTCTTGTAACCTGCGGTCTGCACTGCTTCTGCTGCGTCGGTCACTGAAAGCGTCTTGCCCTTGAGCGTTTTGGCGAGTGCTTCAACCAAGCTCATTTCATTGCGGGGACGAACGCCACCACCGGTACCCGGCGTGTTCAGACCGGCCTTGCGGATCTGTTCATCAATCGCGGCCAGGCGCTCCGCCAGACGCTCACGCTTGCGGAGGAGGCCCCCTGCAACACGTTCGCGCTTACGGATTTCGGCGTGGAGGTCCCGAATCGACAGGTGCCCAAGTCCCCCACCCGAGCCTGCTTTGCGTCCCATGCATGTCCTTTCAGAGTGTCCCGGAACTAAAGCTTTCGTACAAACGCCGGTGAGTTCCGGCGCGAGACATGATGAAGTCTAATCATGCCGACTATCGCAAGCAAACGACAGCCGGAAGTTACTTCCATGCAATGCACGTGCGACATAGACATGATGGGTTTTTCATTCAAACGGGCCTTTGTGACCTTTATTCATTGAAGCCGTGATCGTGAGCCCTGATACATGGCCCTTTGACCTCAAACCTCTTCAAGAACCGAAGATACAGAATGCATGAAGACGTATGGAGGAAAAGAAAAGCAAAGAGCCGCAGGCAACACACCCGCGGCTCTCTGGTGGGGATAGCGTGTCAGACCCACTTCAACAATCAGCGGTCCGAAGACTTTGACTTCTCTTCTGCCTCGCGCTGGCGCTTCTCGAGCTTGGCTTCAAGCTCTGCCAGGCGCTTCTCCATCCGCTCAAGAACGGAGGTCATGCGCTCCATCTGGTCACCGCCGGGCGTCGAGGGAACGGGCGTGATGAACACGCGCGGACGTGCTTCGCCGCCTTCGGGAAGCGTCGGCTGGGAAGGCTGACCTGCAAAGCCGCCGTAAAAGCGCTGGAGCTGGCCGACTGCGTCCTCGGTCTTGCTCTCAAGCTTGGTCAGTGCCTGGGCGAGAAGCTCAACTGCCTTGTCGCGAGCCTTCTCTGCACCCTCTTCGCCTGCTTCCTTGAGCTGATTGATCGCCTCTTCGATCGCGCGGCGTGCTTCATCGATCTTGGGCTTGGCCTGGCCCAGTCGCTCTGCAAAGAGACCCTGGAGTTCTTCGAGCGCGCCGGGCTCCATCGCCTGCCAGGGCGAATCGCCCTGCATCGTCATGGTCATCTGCCCGAGCTTGCCCGCGTCGTAGGCCTCGAGCGGCACATTCACGTCGCGCTGCTTGCCCTTGCTGATGATCGACAGCACGACCTTGTCGCCCGCCTTCTTCTGGCGGAGGTGCTCAAGGAGCATCTCGCGGCTGACGGGCTTCTTGCCATCAATCGCAGTGATCACGTCGTGGACCTGGAGACCTGCTGCGGATGCAGGGAGACCTTCGATCACCGAATCGATGCGGATCACTTCGCTCGACTTGAGACCAAGGTGTTCTGCAACTTCCTGCTCGGGCTCAGACATCGTGATGCCGAGCATGACCGGCGGAGGCGTCCAGGCCTCGACCTGGCCGTCGTTGGGAATCGTGAGCTGGAACGAGCGGCTCTGGGGCTCGGTCTGGAGACGACGCTTTGATGCAGCGAAAGGTGCTGCAGGGACTTCAGCAATCGTGGCGGTGTGAACGACCTTGCCGTTCTCATCGAGGATCTCAAGCTTGCCATCTTGGTGGCGGATGCGATCCTTGGGAACTTCCTTGCCGTCGATTTTCACCGAGACGACCTTGCCGTCCTCGATGCGGATCGCATACTCGCGGCCATCATCGCCGGTGGTCTGCTGGATCATCACCGAGCGCGAGGCGTTGTTCGCGGTCTCTGCACCGCCGCTGCTTCCGCCACCGCCAAGGCGCTTGTCGTAGTTGAACGAACGGGTTTCCTGTGCAGGCTGGCCCGCACCCTGCTGGGCGATTGCGGTTGCGGTCAGGCAGGCTCCTGCAACGAGGCAGAGAAGCGCGGCCGCTCCACGGGCTTTGCCGGAGTGGCCGAGTCGCTGATTCTTGCTGCTGAACATCATCACTGAAACTCCTTCACGGCCTGGCCCCACCTCAACCCAGTCCTCGTTGATCGAGGCCCCACCCGGGTTGCCTGCATGCAGGTCTTGCACGCACGTGGCCTGGCTCAATTTGTGCTTCATTCATTCGGACGCGGCTCGTCGCGATTTCCTTCGCGCGCCGACGTTTGTTTTGTCGCATCAGGGGTTCTGCCCTGCTCGCGACACGTTATTTTGCCGTGTTACATCGGAGGACGAATGTTGGTGACCTTGGGCAGCGATGCACGGACCGGGAACTGCGAACCGAATTCGTCGGTCGTCAGGCGGTAGACATCGGGCAGGCGCGTCTTCTCAAGGATCACGCGTGCGTACACGACTTCATACTCCGTGCCGCCGTCGACCTTGATGGGCCGAAGCTCGATCACGGGCTTGTTTTCCATCTGGCCCACGACGATGCCGTCGCGCCTCCCGCGATCGAGATACGACTGGAGGTAATCCTCCGCGGATTCCGCGACAGGGATGATCGAAGAGCTGTCACCGATCAGGCCTGCAGTCTGCGCACCATCGTGCATCGCGGGCGCGCTCGTCCTGGGTCCGACAAACCACGCAAGGCCGACCATCGCCGCTGCAGCCCACCCCGACCACTTCCACGAGCTACCGGGGAACCGGAGAACCGTCGGACGCTCCAGCGGAACATCAACGTGGTCGATCGCCTGAAGCTCGCGGTCCATCAGCCCGCAGAGGAGCGCCTGGTGGCGCTGCGCGGTCGCGAGTTCGCGCCACACGGTCGGATCGGTCTCTGCAAGGCGCTCCAGTGACAGCCAGTCACCATCGCCTGCAAGGCCGTCCACCACACGGCTGATCAGGATGTCGCGTTCCATCGTGCTCATGCTCAACACCTTTCACACCTGCACGGTCCGTACCCCAGGAACACCGTGCGATCTATCCACATTCCATCCACCCACGATCTGAATAACCCAGGCTCTTACAGGACCACCATCGGGAGCTTCTTGGTCGGAGGCGGCGCCTGCTGCTGGACCTCATTCATCTCCAGCGGCTTTTTTCCCATGGCAAGCTCCCGGAGCATCCGCCGCCCGCGGGCGATGCGTGTTTCGACCGTGGTTTCCGGGAGGCCGATGATCTCACCGATCTGCCGGTAGCTGAGGTCGTGAAGGCACTTCAGGAGCAGCGGCTCGCGGTACCCCTCTGGCAACTCCATCGCCAGCGTCATCAGCCGCGAGGCTTCCTCGCGACCATCTGAATCCACGCCGCCGATCCTGGCGACCGGCTGGTGCAGGGCCACACCGTCGGACGTCGTGAGCTGGAGGCTCGTCGCCCGTCCCGGCTCACGGCGGTTGCCTTCGCGTGCAGAGGCACGGGCTGCATTGATCGCCACGGTCCGGAGCCAGGGCTTGATGGCCGCTGCGTCGCGCAGCTCCCCCACTTTGCGCACAAACGTGGCGGCCACGTCCTGGAGAAGGTCCTCAAGGTCCGCCCACTTGGGCTTGTGGGCAAGCAGGATCGCCGCGACCCACCTTCGGTGGTGGACCCACAGCTCCTGCAGCGCGTCTTGTTCACCCCGCATGGCCGCTGCAACCGAGTGCTCCTCGGCCGCCGGATACATGCCCGGGTGGGTTCGTTCGTTCGCCAAGGCTCGGCTCCCCAAATTGACCGGCACTCCCCTTCGATGCGCCGGCGGCCTTTTCCCGTCGCAAGGCCTTTACCTCCTTCGGTATCGGACGTTTCGAAGTTCAGCCTGTGAGGCCTTGTTCAACACCCTAACATCGAGCGATCTCGGGGAAGACTTGGTTGATGACCGGTCGCCCGGCGTCCAGCAATCCCGATTCGGCCCCCAACATTGCCCCTCCAGCGCGACAAGAATCGACCTGTGTCCACACCTACGTCGTCCAAGAAGTCTGAGCACAACACCGAAGAACACGCGATGAGCTTCGGGGACCACCTCGAAGAGCTTCGCAAGTGCGTGGTCTATGCACTGGGCGGAATCGTCCCGATCTTCGTGGTGGCGATGTACTACAGCCCCAATCTGATGCAGCTCGTGACGTTCCCGGTTCGCGAAGCGCTGCGAAAGGCACATCTTCCCGAAACGCTCGTTCAGACCGGTGTCTTTGAATCCTTCAATGCATCGGTCCTGGTTGCGGTGGCCGTCACGGTGCTGCTCGGTGCTCCGTGGATTCTCTGGCAGCTCTGGCGGTTCATTGCACCAGGCCTTCACTCGCATGAGCGCCGATTTGTCTACGTTCTCCTGCCGCTGAGCGGGGTGTTGACGATCACGAGCATGGTCTTCTGCTACGGCGTGGTTCTGCCGGTGATCCTGGCATTCATGATCAACTGGGGAACGATGCCCGCTCTGAATGAGGCACCGACCGCGCCATTGCCCGAAGGCATCACGCTTCCGTTGATTCCGATCCTGGAGCACGACCCGACGGATCCTCCCCTCGGCGGTGCGTGGATTACCAGAGAAAGCGGGCGCCTATCGGTCGCGCTCCCTGATGGCGTGTATGGCATCGAACTCGGGCCACGCTCGACGATTACTCCAAGCTACCGAATTCAGGAATACCTGAGCACGACGCTCACCATGCTCCTGAGCTTTGCCGCTGCCTTTCAGACGCCTGTCGTGGTGCTGATGCTCGGATGGATCGGCATCATCGACACCGCCTTCCTTACGCGATTCCGCAGACACGCGGTTCTTGCGTCGATCATTGTGGGTGCCTTGCTGACACCGGGTGATCTTGTCTCGTTTGCGATGATCACCATTCCTACCTACCTGCTGTACGAACTCGGCGGCGTCCTGCTTCGCATCCTCCCCGCGCACCGCGTGGCAGGGAAACGCAAGGACGATGACGGCGGTGAAGACGACATGTCGGAAGACCCGCCGTCGCATGGTGAGGGCCATGCACTTCCTCCGGGCGTGGAATCGCACGTCCATGGGCAGAGGGGGCCTGAGTGAATCGGCGCAGGCACCCGGTCTATCTCGCGGAGCTTGCACGGCGCGGAAAACTGCGCTTTGTTCCACGAACACGCCGCGCGGCGGACGCCTCGACCGAGCTTGACCGCGCGATGATGCGCCGTGCACTTGAGCTTGCGGACCATGCAGCGAGCAAGGGTGAAGTACCGATCGGCGCGGTGGTCTACGTCTCACCAGGAAAGCCCGGCGAAGGGACCATTCTTGCGGAGGCATTCAACGAGCGCGAGGTGCTCGCCGATCCCTCTGCACACGCGGAGTTCACCGCGATGGCCAGGGCAGCACGATCGCGCGGCGACTGGCGGCTGAACGATTGCACCGTCGCGGTAACGCTTGAACCGTGCCCGATGTGCGCGGGGCTGATCATCAACTCACGCGTGGGCAGACTCGTGTACGGCGCGGACGATCCGAAGGCGGGTGCGGTTCGTACGCTTTACAGCCTCCTTGGTGATCGGAGGCTGAACCATCGGCCCGTGGTGATTCCTGGCATCGAGGTCGATGCCTGTGCACAGCGGCTCGCCGAGTTCTTCCGTGCACTGCGGCAACGCCGCAAAGACAAAGGCCATGCCTGAACTTCCGGAAGTTGAGACGGTTCGGCGCGAGATCGAGGCCTCGCTTCGCGACTGGCGCGTGGCGGATGTGAGCATTCGCAGACACGACATCGTGGAATGGCCGAGTGGTGCTGGAACGTCAGAGAAGATCGCCCTGCTCAAGGGCGCGACGATCATCGGAACACACAGGCACGGCAAGCAGTTTGCGATCGAAAGCTCCTCAGGAAGATTGCTACGCGTACACCTTGGAATGTCGGGCCAATTTGTCCTGACCGCGCCGGAACTGTTCAAGCTCGACGCACACGATCACGTGGTCTGGACGCTTGAGCATCGCGGTGAACATCGGACGCTTGCCTATCGCGATCCGCGCCGCTTCGGATCGCTCAGGCCGTTTGCGACTCGTGCAGAGCTCGATGATACATGGAAACTTCTCGGGCCAGATGCACTGAACGTCAGCGACGAGGCTTTTGCAGAGCTTGTCCACAAACGATCCAGACACATCAAGGCGCTCCTGCTTGATCAGGCTTCGATTGCAGGCGTCGGGAACATCTACGCGGATGAGGCTCTCTTTCGTGCAGGCGTGCATCCAACGCGAATCTCGTCGACGCTTCCTGATGCAAAGGTGCTTGAGCTTGCGAGCGCGATCCGTGACATCCTGTCGGAAGCAGTGCGGGGCAAGGGTTCGACCATCAGGGACTACCGAACGTCCGCAGGTGATTCTGGAAGCTACCAGGATCGACACCTCGTCTACGGACGTGGAGGCGAGCCCTGCACGCGGTGCAGCTCGGTGTTGAAGCAGACGCAGGTCTCGCAAAGGACAACGGTCTTCTGTGCTCGGTGTCAGCCTTCCTACAGAAAGAGGAAGTAGATAGATCTTCATCTTCTTTGTAGGAAGGGCGCTCGGTATGTGCAGGGCATGTGCGCAACTCCCACAAAGGACGCCATTCGCGGCACTTACGGCACGCGTCATGATGTGGGTGAGCTGTTCAGTGCGATCGACGCGCGTGTCGGTCTCTGGAGCGCGCATGGTGATTGACAGGCGCGCGCAGCAATCGACAGCACGGGCGCTGCCTGACACTTGACACAACTTCACATTTCGCCGCGCGCCCTTCAGCGCGATGTCCACCGGATCCGCGTGATCCCCGCGCGTGCGAGGAGTCGCTTGGCGTGCTCTTGCGAGCATGCACGGTCGATCGAGAAGCGCTGCGTGGGATGCCCGACCTTGAGGTGCAGCACATCACCCGCGATCTTCACGATCACAAGCCCCGACGAGAGGCGCTCGTTCAGGATCTCGTGAAGAATGGCTTGGACCGACTCCTGCCTGCTTGATTGGCGCTTGAGGCCCTTGATCAATTGTGCAGCAAGGTCCCCCACCGCTGCTTCAGGCTTGGGACGGCTGCGAAAGCCTCGGAGGCGATCAAGCCCCGTGCTCAGGCGTCTGGTTGTCCGGGATTCGGACATGCGGGTGGTGCCTTCACTCTTCTGCGGACGAATCACATTCCGCCTACATTGGCCCCCATGACGGCGACCAAGATCACCATCGATGCACTGGAGAAGTCCTTCAGCCGCGGAAGCCGAAAGACGGTAGCCGTTGACCACGTGAACCTGTCGATCGAACCAGGCGAGATCTTCTTTCTCCTGGGCCCCTCAGGTTGCGGCAAGACGACGCTCCTGCGCATGATCGCTGGGTTCATTGAACCTACCAGTGGCCGAACACTGTTCGATAGCGAGGACGTGACTTGGCTGGCCCCTCACCTCCGCAGGGTCGGGATGGTCTTTCAGTCGTATGCCCTGTGGCCGCACATGACGGTTGAAGAGAATGTGGCCTTTGGGCTACGTGTGCAGGGTAAAGATGACATTGCCCGGCGGGTGAAGTCTGCACTCGAGATTGTGCAGATGGGTGAATACGGGGAGCGGCGGCCCAACGAACTCTCAGGTGGTCAGCAACAGCGGGTGGCGCTGGCCCGGGCGCTCGTGGTTGAACCCCGTGTCCTTTTGCTGGACGAGCCGCTTTCGAACCTCGATGCGAAGCTCAGGAGCGATCTGCGGGCAGAGATCCGGAGGGTGTGCAAGCAGGCAGGGACCACAACGATCTATGTGACGCATGATCAAAAGGAAGCGCTCGCGATCGCAGATCGGATTGCGGTGCTCAAGTCGGGCAAGACGTGTCAGGTTGGTGCGCCACGCGAGCTGTACGACAACCCGAGCGACACCTTTGTCGCGGGGTTCCTTGGCGAGGTGAATTTGCTGGCGTGCACTTCCTCCACTACTGCAGGGCAGGGCCGAGAGGTTCGCGGCGGCTTTGGGGTGCTGCGATCGACGCATGTGAGTGCATCAAAGGACCGGATTGCGTCGATTGGCGTGCGGCCCGAGTGTGTGCGAGTTCGCCCTACGAGCGGTACGGGGTTGCAAGGCGTAGTTGAATCGGCAATGTTCCTAGGTGAGTCGCAGCAGCTGTACATCAAGCTCGGCGAAGACCGCCTGAAGGCGACGGTGGTGGACCGGGTCGCGTGGAAGGAAGGGGATCGCTGCGAGGTGATGATCGACCCGGCCGATGTGATGTGCTTTGGCTGATTGTTCCACGTGAAACAATGTCGCACTCGCTATGCTGTCGCCATGAGCGACGCGAATGCACGGAAGCGACTTGGCAAAGGTTTGAGCGGTATGTTGGCCCCCACTACAGCGGCTCCCGTTGCGGTGCAGGCGGTCGCTCCGCCGCCGGTTGCAGTTCAGCCGGCTCCACAGGTGGCGACAACTGCTGGTGTGATCGAGATGGCGGTCGCTGAACTGAGCCCCAACCAGCATCAGCCCCGCGAAGAGTTCGATGATGTGGCGCTCGAAGAGCTCGCAAGCTCCATCAAGCAGCACGGCATCATCCAGCCGATCCTGGCACGGAAAAGCAAGGGTGGCGCGGGCTTTGAGATCATCGCGGGCGAGCGTCGCTGGCGTGCAGCCAAGCGTGCAGGACTGGCGACGATTCCAGTCCTGATTCGCGAGGTGACCGAGCAGGAATCTGCGGAATGGGCATTGGTCGAGAACCTGCAGCGGCAGGATCTGGGTGCAATGGAGCGTGCACACGCGTTTGCGCGCCTTGGCAAGGAGTTCGGCCTGACCCACTCCCAGATTGCTGAACGCGTGGGCATGGATCGCTCGTCAATTGCCAACTTTGTCCGCTTGGTCGAGCTTGAGCCTGAGATTCAGGAACTTCTCCGGAACGAGAAAATCGCGTTTGGACACGGCAGGGCACTCCTGGCTGCACCATCTGGGCCGGGCCGGATTGCACTGGCCCGTGATGCAGCAACGGGGGAGTGGTCCGTTCGAAAGACTGAGCGGATGGCTTCGGCACTGTCGCAGACCAAGCGAACCAAGGCGCCAGAAGCTCAAAAGGAGGTCGCAGGCTCGCAAGGTTCGGAATCCATTCGTATTGATCTTGAAAAGCGGATTGGCGACTACTTGAACACGCGGGTTTCGATCAGGACCGACGGGCGAGGCGAAACGGGTCGGATGATCGTGGAGTTCTACAGCAACGACCAGTTTGAGGGGGTTCTGCAGCGGATCGGATACCGGGGGTAAAGGTGTTCTCGGACTTATGATGCAGTGGGGCCAAAGACGATGACTGAAGCACGATGATGAGGCTGGGTTGCCAACGTCGAGTTGGCCCGGCAGGGCGAACGGATGCGCCCGGGAGGTTTCGTGACGACTGCACAGAACGAGAACCTGGTGATCGATTCTGCAGAGAGCGTGCGGACTGCGTACGCGCGGCTGCGTGAGCAGATCGGCAAGGTGATCGTCGGCCAGGAAGAGGTCGTGGATCAGATGCTGATGGCGGTCTTCAGCAGGGGCCATGCAGTGGTGGTGGGGGTGCCGGGCCTCGCGAAGACACTCCTGATCTCGACGATCGCAAGGTCGCTGACGCTCGACTTTTCGCGCATCCAGTTCACGCCTGACCTGATGCCCAGCGACATCACGGGCACGGAAGTGATCCAGGAAGACAAGACGACCGGGCAGCGGCAGCTCAAGTTCGTGCGCGGGCCGGTGTTTGCAAATGTGATTCTCGCGGACGAGATCAATCGAACGCCGCCCAAGACGCAGGCAGCCCTGCTTGAGGCGATGCAGGAACACCAGGTGACGGTGGGGGGGACACGGCATCTTCTTCCCGAGCCGTTCTTTGTGCTTGCGACACAGAACCCGATCGAGCAGGAAGGAACGTACCCGCTTCCTGAAGCGCAGCTTGATCGGTTCATGTTCCAGATCCACATCTCGTATCCGACGGAATCAGAAGAGATCGAGATTGTGCGGCGATCTGCAGAGAAGTCGCACGGCCACATCTCACCGGTGCTTGATGCGACAGGGATCGCGAAGGTCCAGGACATCGTGCGGAAGACGCCGGTCGCGGATCACGTGATTCGGTATGCACTTCGGCTGGTGCGCGCGACGCGCATCAAGGAGCCGATGGACGGGAATGCAGTGCGGCCGAAGCTGGTGCAGGATTACGTGGGCTGGGGTGCAGGGCCGCGCGCGAGTGAGTACCTCATCCAGGCAGCGAAGGCCAAGGCAGTCTTGACGGGTGCATCGCATGTCACGCCGGATCACATCCGTGCAATTGCCAAGCCCGTGCTTCGCCATCGCCTTCTCCTGAACTTCAACGCAGAGGCGGACCAGATCACGTCTGACACGGTGGTCGAAGGTCTTCTCGCGGGCGTGCAGGTCGAAGGTGCGTCGAGCGAAGAGAAGAAGCAGATGGAAAAGGTCATGCGGTGACGGAACGTCGAGCACAGAGTGCATTCACACCCTGATCCGCTTCCGCCGATCCTGCCGGTCGGCACGAAGGTTGTGCTTCGTGTCGCGATCGCTGCATCGGTGCATTCGCCCGGACATCCCGCAGGCTCCACATGCACGGTGGTTGAATCACCGACTGATCCAGATCACTCGTATCGAGTCGTGCTTCCATCGGGCGCTGCGTGCAGCGTTCGGAGGAACGAGATCCAGCCACTCACGCGTTTTCAGCTTGGCGAAAGTGATGATGCAGCGGTGCTGGTGGATCCGCTGACCGAGCACGGCCTGCGGAAGAACATCATCTATTCGTGCGTCATTGGTTCACGTGCATACGGGCTTGATCGCGATGGGTCCGACACAGACCTGCGCGGGATTTATCTTGCCCCCGCCAGCATGCAGTGGTCGATCTATGGCGCGCCCGAGCAGCTTGAAGACCAGGCTTCGCAAGAATGCTACTGGGAATTGCAGAAGTTCATTGTTCTCGCGTTGAAAGCCAATCCCAACGTTCTCGAAGTACTCCATTCTCCGCTGGTGGAGGTGGTGCACCCGATTGCGCAGGAGCTTCGGGATCGGCGCAAGATCTTTGTCTCAAAGCTCGTGTACCAGACGTTCAACGGGTACGCGATCTCGCAGTTCCGCAAGATGCAGCAGGACATTCGCGCGACGGGGAGCGTGAAGTGGAAGCACGCGATGCACATGATCAGGCTCTTGTATTCAGGGATCGAAGTGCTCAGGACCGGCGAACTGCCCGTGCATGTCGGGAGCAGGCGTGACGAGCTTCTGGCGATCCGTGACGGGCTCGTGCCCTGGGAAGTGCTCGACGAGCGACGGGTGGCCCTGCACCGTGAATTTGAGCGTGCGTATGAACTCTCGAAGATTCCTGAACGTCCGGAATACGAAGAAGCCAACCGGATACTGATTGAGGCACGCAGGTGGGCTGCTCGTGAGGAGGGACTGGCCTGATGCTCGATATGTCGCTGTGCAGACAGTTGATGGGGGAGCATCCGTACCCGTTGCTCTTTGCGACGGTCAGCGGTGCGCATCTTTATGGGTTTCCGTCGCCGGATTCTGATTACGACCTGCGTGGCGTGCACATCCTCCCTGCAAAGGAAGTGCTTGGTCTTCACACGACGCGCGAGACGGTTGAATCTGCAGGTGTGTATTCGGGCGTCGAGATGGATCTTGTGACGCACGATGCGGCGAAGTTCTTCCGGCTCATGCTCAAGAAGAACGGCTACGTGCTTGAGCAGCTGCTATCCCCGATTGTCGTGTTTACCTCGCCCGAGCACGAGGAACTCCGCGCACTCGCACCTGCGTGCATAACGCGGCACCATGCACACCACTATCTGGGCTTTGCGCAGACGCAGTGGGGGCTCTTTCAGAAGGAGAACCCGCCGCGCGTTAAACCGCTGTTGTACGTGTATCGCGTCCTGCTCACCGGGATTCACCTGATGCGCACCGGTGAGCTTGATGCAAACCTGCCGAGGCTCAACGAGACATACAAGCTGCCGTACATCGCGGAGTTGGTTGCACGCAAAACCGGTGGCGTGGAAAAGTCGACCCTGTCGGACGCGGATCTTGCGTTTCACGAAGGTGAGTACACCCGGCTTCGTGCACGCCTTGAGGAGGAGTACTTTGCTTCCAAGTTGCCAGAGAACGCCACCGCGATGGATGCCATGAACGATTTGCTTGTGCGGGTCAGGCTCAAGACCGTGTAAGACAGTTATCCACGATCGACGTGGAATGCATGTGGATAGAAGCGGGTTGATACCGGTGAGTGGTTACACGGGCAAGTGCAGGATCAGGAGCCCGGGCGCATCTGGTGTGCAACCGATGGCACGTAGATCAGTAGAATGGCCCATACCTCCGGAGATAGACCAATGAAGACTGCTCGTCGGGTAGCGATTCTTACGTGTGTTGGGCTTTGCGTTACTGCATGTACGACCGACCGTAAATCAACCGAACCACAAGCAGATAGCAAGCCAGTCGCCACTGCGGCTCAGCCTGTAGCAGCCCCTGCACCGCGCATCGCGCCCCCTGCGATCGACGCAGCCAAGCCTGCAGACTATCCCGGCCTCCACAACGTCGTGACGTATCACGACGGGTATTACTCAGGAAGCGTTCCGGAAGGCTCAGAGGGCTTTGAGAGCCTTGCAGGGATGGGGATCAAGACGATCATCAGCGTCGACGGTGCTGCACCGGACCTTGCCCAGGCCAAGGCGCGCGGGATGCGGTACATCCACCTCCCGATCGGCTACAACGGGTTTGATGAGGAACGCAAGCTGGAACTGACCCGTGCGACGCGAGATGCACTGGCCCAAGGTCCGGTGTACATCCACTGCCACCACGGCAAGCACCGCAGCGCGGGCGCAGCAGGGACTGTCGCGGTCTCCCTCGGGTGGGCGACGCCCGAGCAGATGGTCGAGCGGATGAAGGTTTCGGGAACTGCACCGGGGTATAAGGGTCTGTACACCTGTACGACGTCTGCAGTGGCCTTGACGCCCGCGGTCATCAACGCGGTACCCGCGGATTTTCCGGAGTCTCAGCCGCCGCAGGGCTTCGTGAAGGCGATGGTCGAGATCGGCGAGGTGAATGAGCGGCTGAAGTTTGCGGAGAAGGCAGGGTGGACGATCCCTGCATCTGATCCGACGCTCGTGCCTGCTGCAGAGGCAGGGCGAATGTCGGACCTCCTGCGGCACCTGCACCGCGACAAGGTGACGGTCGATGCAGGGGGCGACTTTGCGAAGATCATGGTCGCCAGCGAGAACTATGCACAGAAGCTTGAGGACATGCTCGCTGCGGGGGAAAAGGACACGGCCAAGCTCTCGGCGGAGTTCAAGCTCCTTGCTGCATCGTGCAAGGACTGCCATGTCCGCTTCCGCGATTGATCGGGTTGAGCAGCGACTGGTGGAATCGTCATGGACCGCGTGCGTTGTAACGACTGAACCAGGTGGGTGCGTGCAGGCGAGATTCGTATGAACCGAGGATGGCTCGACATCATCGGCGGTGCAGGGTCGTGGGGCTCGGGCGGTTCGCTCGCGCTTCCGAGCTTTGAGCATCCCGGCTGGCTCCTGCTCATTCCGCTCCTTGCGGTGTTCTCGTGGTGGCTGGCGAGGGGGAGCCTCGCGGGGCACGATGCGTCAAAGCGTGCGATGCACCTGCTTTTTCGCTGTCTGCTGATCACGCTGATCTGCGGGGCACTTGCAGAGCCGCACATGCGGTGGAAGTCGTCGGATGTCGCGGTGCTTGCGGTGGTCGACGTCAGCGACTCGGTTCCACCAGATCAGCGGCAGGTCGCGTCGCGGTTTCTTGATTCATCACTGACCAAGCGCCAGCCGCGTGATCGGTTCGGCGTGGTGACGGTGGCGGATGATGCGCTGGTCCAGTCGCTCCCGGTGGCGAGCTCGCTTCGCAATGCAGAGGGCTTCATCGGCGCGACGGATGCGACTGATCTGGGTCGCGGGATTGATCTTGCGCGGGCAGTGATTCCGTCGGACGCAGCGGGCAGGATTCTGCTGATCTCGGACGGCAACCAGACTTCGGGCAACCTGGAAGGCGCGGCAACCGCGTTGGTGACTGCGGGTGTGCCGCTCGATGTTGCGATGATCGAGTATGACCGCAGCGCGATGGTGCGCGTGGACGACGTCGTGGTCCCTGCATGGGTTCGCGATGGCGAATCGATCACGGCGAAGGTGGTAATCACCGCAGGCCAGCCGGTGGATGGCAGGCTGTCGATCCTGCTCAACGGGCAGACGGTTGATCTTGATCCGGATTCTGCGAACCTCTCGACGGACATCTCACTGCGAGAGGGTCTCCAGGTCCTGAGCGTGCCGATCCAGCTTCCTTCGGGGCCGGTCCACAAGATCGAAGCAGTCTTTGAGCCGGGGCAGACCGAAGGGACCATTCCGAGATTGCTCCGCGCAGAAGGCGTGACGTTCGCGAGCGATCGTGCACGTCTCTTGCTTCTCAGCGAGGATCCTGACGCAGCCGCACCGCTTGCGGGCGCGCTGACGAGCGAGAGCGTATCGGTCGACGTGCGTAATTCAGCGGATGCACCGACAAGCGTTGAGGGATGGTCTGCGTACGACTCGATCATCCTTTTTGATCAGTCCGCATCGAACTACACGCAGGGCCAGCAGCAGGACCTTGTCACTGCGGTGCGCGACAGCGGGTCGGGGCTGATCGTGGTTGGTGGTCCAAGCAGCTTTGGCGCAGGCGGGTGGATCGGTTCGCCGCTCGAAGAGGCGCTGCCGGTGCATCTTGATCCGCCGCAGAAGCGGCAGATGCCGATGGGCGCGCTTGCGATCATCATTGATAAGTCGGGTTCGATGAGCCAGCCGGTGGTCGGTACTTCCGCGAACCAGCAGCAGCTTGCCAACGAAGCAGCGATCCTGGGTGTTCGTGCGTTGAGCAAGCTCGACCAGGTGACGATTATCGCCTTCAGCGATGGCGAGGAGATCGTCGTTCCGCTGACGATCAAGGGCGAGGGACATCAGATCGAGCGTGCGATCCGCAAGATCGGCGCGGGCGGCGGGACGAACATGTTTCCCGCCCTTGACGCAGCGCTTCTTGAACTTCAAAAGAGCAAGGCACCTGCCAAGCACATCGTCATTCTGACAGACGGTGTGACGACCGGCGACCCTGCAGATGGGCTGCAGAAGGCACAGGAGTTTCGTCAGCGCGGGATCACGATGTCGACGGTGTCAATCGGCGATCAGAGCAATGACGAACTCCTGAAGCGGATGGCGGAGCTTGGCGGCGGGCGTGGGTACCAGGTGCGGAGCAACAACGCGCTTGCAGTACTGCCGCAGATTTTCATCAAGGAAGCACAGACCGTTCGCCGGGCGTTGATCTGGGAAGGGCCTGCATTCTCGCCCAGGCTTGCAGGCGGCGGTGAATCGCTTCGCGCGATTTCCGGAACGCTCCCTGCGATGAGCGGGTATGTCGTGACTGCGGAGCGCGGCGGGCTGGCAACGGTGCCGATCCGTGGGCCGGAGAATGATCCGATCCTGGCGCAGTGGCAGTGGGGGCTCGGGCGCGTCACTGCGTACACCAGCGACTCTGCAGCTCGCTGGAACTCTGCATGGATCGGGTGGGATTCATTCAGGGCCTTCTGGGAACAGCAGCTCCGCTGGGTGGCGCGACCAACGGGTGATGCGCATACGAAGATCACGTTTGCACCTGCAGGGGACCGGACGCGGGTGATCGTGGATCTTCAGGACGGCGATGGTGAGCGGTTAAACTTTGCAGCGCTGCGTGGTCGGTGGATCTCCCCCGAGCGCGATCTTGAAGAGCGTCCGAATACGGACGTGCAGTTCAGGCAGGTCGGGCCGGGGCAGTATGAGGCGCTGGTGGATTCGAACGAGGTCGGAACGCACATGCTCGCGTTGCGGTATGAAGCACCGGCGCGGAATGAATCGCAGCCGAACATTTCAGGGAGCGCACGGGCTGCGTTTGTGCGGCGAGCGGGAGATGAAGTACGCCAGCCGGTGCCAGATGCAGCGCTGTTGCGTTCGGTCGCGGAGCGCACGGGCGGGCGGTTTTACAAGCTGGATGACCAGGGCGCGAACCTGTGGGTGCGCGATCATCTCAAGATGCCCGAGGCGTCGCACCCGATCTGGCAGTATGTCGCGCTGGCCGCGGTGTGCATGTTCCTTCTGGATGTCGCTGCACGCCGCATCGCGATTGAGTGGATTGCGGTGAAAGCCAAGGTGCTTGGAATGTTCTCCAAGACACCACAGACTGCAGGTGCATCGATCGCGGGGCTTGCAGTGGCACGCGGGCGAGCACGTTCAACGATGTCGAAGCAGGAACGGCCTGAACCAGAGCGGCTGGCGGTGGATGCACACGAGACTGCAGATCGGGTGATTCGTCCGTGGGCGCCAGAAGCGCCGCGAAATGACGATGCCCGTGTGTCTGGATCCGCGCCTGTGGCGCCGCCCACATCGCCTGCAAAGCCTGCGGCGAATGCACAGGGTGATGCAGACATGATGTCGCGCCTTCGTGCAGCGAAGAAGCGCGGCGGGCATGAGCGCGATACAAAGTGATATGGCTGGCGATACACGAACGAGCGATCAATCGTTCAAGTGTGCTGCAGTGAAGAGCTTGCCAGTCGAATCGCGCTGCCATGTCCATGCAGGGCCGTGCTTGGATTCATAGAACTGCCAGAGCTCGAACCAGTAGCTCCGGAAAGCCTGGTCCTTCATCGGTGCAAAGTGCTTGTGGACGCGCTTCATGATTTGCGCGGAAGAGCCCTTGAACTTCAGGACTGATTTACCGTGGCGCACGCTTTCGGTGTCGAGCGGGAGACGCGAGTAGCGGCCCAGGAGCTGCATGATGTTGGCTGCAGCGTACGGACCAATGCCGGGAAGATAAAGAAGCGCGTCGTGGATCGCGTCGTCGGGCGTGGCGGGATCTTCGAACCATGCAGCGTCGAGCGAGAGAAGCCTGGCCTTTGCGCCCTTGCCTTCGATGACTGGTGCGACGGGGCCTGCCTTCTTCGCGGATGCTTTGGGCTTTGCAGCAAAGAGCTGCGAAAGCTCGACGATGCGCTGATCGCGATAGCCGACACTGCAGCGACCGCGGAGCATTGCAGGCGCGGTTCTACCGAGCTTTGAAGCGGAAGGGAACGCGCTACCGCGACCAAAGACCTCGCAAAGCCTGCGGTTCATCAGGATCGTGCTCGACCAGGTCACGTTGCAGCTCGTGACGGTCTTGATCACGTCCTCAAAGAGCGTGGGCGAGCGGAAGAGGCGGAAGCGACCGGACTCTTTGAAGCGCGGATCGAGCGAATGGAAACGATCCGCGTGCGTTTCGTCCTCATCAAGACGAAACATTCGCGAGAGCTGCTGCCTGGCGCTCGCAACTTCGGATGCACCCAGGTTGCGCGAGGCGGAAATCTTCAGCGGCGAGCCTGGACCCTTGGGCTGAACGACCAAGAGCGTGGCCGGGCCATCTTCAAGGTCGAGGATGCGAGAAAACGTCTCATCTGCAGGTGACCAGTTGTTCGGATAGAGCAGGAAATAGCCGTACGAGCACACATCTCGCTTGAGGTAGAAATCGCGCGGGACTTCCAGGGCAAAACGACGTGCCATGCAGAGCTTCCTTGTGTACTTCCTTCTTCAGTCGCCGCGGGCCCGCAAACGTCTCACCACCGCTTGGTAACGGGGAAGAGGAGCGTCGCGAGGTTGACCGCCAGGCGATCTGCAAGACGCGCGAACATCTCGTAGTGCTTGTCCGCCTGTGCCTCGATGTCGCCCTGCGTGAGCGAGACCTTGGGCATCAGCGTGCAGCCCGCGCAGAACCTGCGGATCGAGGTCCGGTCACATTCGGGGTGGTACTGGATACCGACGGTCCTGATCCCTGCCTTGAAGATCTGGACCTTGCAGGCCTTGGAGCTTGCAAGGAGCGTTGCGCCTGGAGGGAGCTGCTTGACCTCGTAGCCGTGGGAGCAGAACTGCGGCGAGTTCCACGCCATGCCGCCCAGGAGCGGCTCGACCTGGCCGGTGGGGTTGAGCGTCACATCATGGAAGCCGACTTCGGGTGCAGACATCTGCCCGACTTGGCCGCCCAGTGCGTGGGCGATGAGCTGCGAGCCGAGGCAGATGCCGATGACCGGAAGCTGGCGCTCGTGCGCGCCCTTGATGTAGGCAGCTTCCTGTTCGAGCCATGGGAGCGGATCGCCGACGTTCTGCTCGCCGCCTAGGGCGAGAATGCCATCGACGTTGTCGTAATCGGTCGGGACCGGGCGACCACCTGCAGCAGCAGGGAGATCGACCCTCCGGATGTCCAGCGCAAAGCCGTGGTCGCGGAGGGTGACGCCAAAGCGACCGGGACCGACATGCTCACCATGCTGAAAGACGACGATTGCCATAGGGCAGGGAGTGTAGAACACCTCCCAACCACTCGTTGCGAAGGCATAAGCAGGGGGCTTGGGCGGGCCTCATCCACGTATCACGTTGGGCGTACAGTGGCGGATGTCGGGCGATCAGGGCGGCTCGATCAAAGAGGTAGATCCACCATGGCACGCAAGTCGAATCTGGAACGTCAGGGCACGCCGGGTCGTGAATCGTCGATCAGCACGAGTGCGCCCACGAGAGGATCTTCGGTCCAGGGTCCCGGGCAGAACGCCAAGGGTGCACCTGCAGGTGCCAACCAGGGCGGCGCTCCACGCGGCGGAAGTAGGGTCGAACCTTCGCACCAGCAGCGTGCAAGGAAGACTGCAGGTCGCGACCGCTGATGCAGGCGACGGATCGACGACCGCAATGAAGGCAGGGTCCAGGGCCCCATGTGAAAACAAGCTCACTTTCCGTTCGCCCTCTTTATTTGGGTTTGGGCGTGGGTGTCTGTCTTTGCGCCGTTACGGAGAGTGATTCATGAGTGCAGTTGGCACAGCGAAAACCCATCGTCATCATCCGCGTGCGATCGCATCTGCGATCGTCGGCGCTGGTCTGCTTGTCATCGCGTCTTGTGCATCATCAACAAGCAGGGTTGCGGAACCGGGATATGGCCCCGCGCCGGTGCTGCCCGCACCTGACAGCGTCAAGCCTGTCTTTAAGTTCTCGACCGTAAGCGGCTGGCCTGCAGGTGCCAAGCCGACTGCACCTGCAGGGTTCAAAGTCACGCGATTTGCAGGCGAGCTTGATCACCCGCGCTGGGTGTTGTGCCTTGAAAACGGCGACGTCCTGGTTGCAGAGTCATCCGGCAAACCCAAGCAGCCCAGGAACGAAGAGGAGTTCCAGAAGGCAGAGCTGATGAAGAAGGCAGGTCAGCCGCGCCCGAGCGCGGACCGCATCACGCTTCTGCGCGATACGAACAACGACGGCGAAGCAGATGAGCGGCATGTGCTGCTTGAGAATCTCAACCAGCCATTTGGCATGGCAGTGGTGGGGGATCTGCTCTTTGTAGCGAACACGGATGGCGTGCTGCGATTTCCATACGCAGTGGGCGACACTCAGAAGATCGCGAGCAAGGGTGAAAAGATCGTTTCGCTCCCTGCAGGTGGGTACAACAACCACTGGACGCGGAACATTCTTCCAAGCAGGGACGGGCACCATCTCTACATCTCGGTGGGTTCTGCGAGCAACGTCGCAGAGCACGGGATGGAAGAAGAACACAGGCGAGCAGCGATTCTTCGCGTGAACATCGATGGCTCAGGTGAGGTGGTCTTTGGTTCAGGCCTGCGTAATCCGGTGGGCATGGACTTTGAACCGGTAACGGGCATGCTGTGGACTGCAGTGAACGAGCGCGATCTGATCGGCGACGATCTTGTGCCCGATTACATGACGCCGGTGCGCCAAGGCGAGTTTTACGGGTGGCCGTACAGCTACTGGGGCTCGATTGTTGATACACGCGTAACACCACCGAGACCAGACCTTGTGAAGCTCGCAAAGAAGCCCGCATACGCCCTTGGCGCTCACACTGCATCGCTCGGTCTTGCATTCTCAGCCGGCCCGAAGTTTCCCGAGCTCTTTCGCGGCGGCGCGTTCATTGCGCAGCACGGGAGCTGGAATCGCTCGGAGTTCTCCGGGTACAAAGTTGTGTACATCCCGTTCCACAACGGCGAACCATCAGGATCGCCGATCGATTTCCTCACCGGCTTCATGCCAGACCCCGCGACCGGTGTCGCGTATGGACGCCCTGCATGTGTCGCGATGACCTCGCAAGGCGATCTGCTCGTCACGGATGATTCAGGCGACTGCATCTGGCATGTGCGGTATGCACGTTGAACGATGATGTTCCGCGCCGTCGCGGTCTACGGCGAGTCTTTGGCGAAGACCTCAAGCTTGGTTTCCCACACAAACTCTCGCATCGCGGTTGCGGTGGGCACTTGTGGCCTCTCGTTCTGATCGAACTGGACCGTCGACATCGGTGCGCCGAAGAAGAGCCAGACGCTGATCTTCACGGTGTGTACACCCGGCTCATCAAATGCAGGTACTGCAGAATCGCGCATCATCGTCCAGCCGCGCAGTGATGAAGCAGGGAGGACGTTGTACGTGCGATCAAGTGCAGGTTTCGCGTCGTCGATCGTGAACCCGCCGAGCACGATCTGTGGCACATCCGCGACACCGCCCCAGCCGTCCATGAACTTGCCCATGATGCTGTACGGCGTGGGGGTGCCGACCTCTCCGGCACCCGACATCTCGATCTGAAGTCCGAGCATGCCATCGATCCATGAATCGATCAGGTTCTGCGGGAGCGAGCCTGCCTGCACGCCGCGGTGCATCCACGTGATGAACTCGGTCGGGAGCTGACGGCCATCCGCACGCCTGCGGAGGATGGCCTCTGCAAGCTCGATCTGGAGGGCAGGGTCTGCCATGCCCATGATCACAAGCCTGTCAAAGTCGGCCATCGCATCGCCGTACTGCGAGGTCTGGACTGCCTTGAGCATGAGAAAGTGCGAACGCTTCTGAAATGCAGCGAACGCGCCGACCTTATCGAGCACGAACGCGGATGGAACCAGCGAGAGAAGCACAGTTCCGACGACGATGTAGAGCGGCTTTGAGATGCGCCTCCCCGTCACGCGACCGTTGAACCAACGCCACGGTGCGCCACACTCCTGGCAGTGGTTGAGGAGGATGTCTTCTTCGTGTACCCATTGATGGCCACACGATGCACATGATTCACCCGTGCCGACATGGATGGGCCAGCCGCGCCCGACGAGCCACGCACCGATCGCGGCGATGATGCCCAGGACAAGCGCGGGAAACGCGTTGAGGAAGGCAAGATCCCAGGATCCCGCGCGGACCGTCTGGATGTAGCAATACCACAGCGTGATGATGCCGATCACCGCTGCGAATGAAGCTCCGAGAACTCGCGGAAGGGGTACCACCCGAAGGAACTCCGATGCGTGCAGAGTCCATACGCGATGGACGACGGCGTGGTTCTTACCGCATCAAGCGTGCAGCGGCTTACCACCTGCGATGCTCGGCCACGATCGCCTCGCGTGCAGCGACGGCCATCTGGTCGCACAGCTCGTTCTCGGGGTGCTCGTTGTGGCCCTTGATCCAGTGGAATCGGACCTCGTGGTTACTCTTGAGCTCGTCGAGCTGTTCCCAGAGCTCGCGGTTCTTGACCGGCTTCTTGTCTGCAGTGCGCCAGCCTTTTTGCTTCCACCCTGCCATCCACTCGCGAAGTCCCTTGAGGACGTACTGCGAGTCGGAGTAGAGATCGACGCTTGATGGACGCGTGAGTGCAGTGAGGCCTTCGATGACTGCCTGAAGCTCCATCCGATTGTTGGTGGTCTCAAGCTCCGCGCCGGACTTCTCGCGCCGCTTGCCGCTGGCGTTGTGGATGAGCACATATGCCCAGCCGCCCGGGCCGGGGTTGCCGGAACATGCACCATCGGTGTGCAGCTCGACGAGCGGCTTTTTTGCCTCGGCACCAGCTGCGGGTGCAGAGGCGTGCGAGTCATCGCTGGTCATGACGTCGCCTCCGCGTCCATTTCGCGGACGATGCGATCTGCAGCGAGGTCGTGTGCACGGTGGTAGGCGGCGGCGAGGCGCGACCAGTCGAACTCCCACGATCTGCGATCGACTTCGTTTCGAAGCGCGATGCGCTGGCGACGATCAAGCTTGCAGAACGCAAGGAGACGCTGGGCAAGATCCGCGGCGGATTCGTGATATCCCCTGCGTCGGCGCGGGAGAACCGTCAGACCCCACTGGTCGTGATCGGGGTGCTGCTCCTCGACATAGCGGCCAAAGCCCGCAAGATCGCTGGTGACTGCAGGGATGCCCATCGCGACGCACTCAAGCGGCGTGTAACCCCAGGGCTCGTATGCACTGGGGAAGACGCCAAGGTGGCAGCCGCGCACGAACTGGTCGTACTCGATCCCCCACAGGCGGTTGGTCGGCGTGATGAAGTCGGGGTGGTAGACGATCTTGACCGGGTCGTCCTTGCTGTTGTGGAGGCCCAGCATGCGGATCTGGTTCAAGACCGGGTCATTCTGATCATCTTCAAGGATGTGCGAGACGACCATGGGCTGGCAGTGCTGCTTGAGCGCCTGCTGCGCGCGGCGGTAGCGGAGGAGCCAGTATTCATCGACGAGATCGTCGAGCTTGAGCTTGCCGCCTGAAGCAGCACGCCAGAAGAGCTGCTCCATCACGCCCTTGGTGATCTGCTCACAGACTTCTTCGAGTTCGTTGAGGACGCCGCGTTTTTCCATCGCGAGCGGGTTGATGCTCTTGGTCGCGCGCCTGCTCACGATGAAGAACACGATGTTCTTGTTGATCTTCGCGGCCTTGAGTTCCGCGTTCAGGCGAGCCATGGCCTCGAGGCAGACGTCAAAGCCCTTGTTGCGGGGCTCGTAGCGGCCGCTGGTGAAGAAGTAGAGCGTGTTCTCAAGGTCGAACGAATAGCTCGGGAAAAAGTAGCCGCAGACAAAGCGGTGGATCGCCTGCTTGAACTCGCCGTGGTACCGCTGCTGGTTGTGGACCTTGTTGTAGTGCGAAACGTTCAGACCGTTGGGTGTGATGATGTCGACCGGGCGGCCCAGGAGATGCGTGCACTCTTCGTTGGTGATCGAGGAAACCGTTGTGAAGACGTGTGCGCCGTGTGCACACGCACGCTCGATCGTGTGCTGCGTCCTGACGTTGTACTGCGTCGCGGATTTATCCTGATCGACCCAGGGAAGCCAGTCGTAGAAGTTGCTCTCGTTGCTGGCCATGTAGCGGCCCAGCAGCGTTGCGTGCGTCGTGAAGAGCGTCGCGACCGGGAGCTTCTGCTTGCGGACCATCGGGATCGCAAGACCGCCCATCCACTCGTGGAAGTGCGCGATGAGTGCACGGGTCAGGCCCTTGTTCCGGCCTGGAACCATGCCGCGTTCATTAGAGAGTGCTTCAAGAAGCCTGCGCGAAGCCTCTGCAAAGGCGATGACGTCGTTGATGAGCGAATCGTTGCCGGGTGACTCAATCCCGTGATCCTGCCACAGGCGGAACTTCACATCACCAAGACGTTCACGCATCGGGCCGTAATCAAGGAGCATCACACGCGGGCGACCGGGGATGAGCCAGCGCCCGTGATGGACGGTGAGGCCGTGCTGGTCTTTGAGCGTGGTCAACGCACGCCCGACCCACCCTGCAGCACGGGTCGGTTCAAACTCAAGATCGGCCTTGCCTGCCTCATAAGGTCCGACCGCGACGTAGCGATCGCCCCAGCGCTCGACCATCTCCGGCGCCTTTGAGCGGATGACTTGGTAGATACCGCCGACCTGGTTACAGACCTCCCAGGCAAACTCCAGGACCAGGCCGGGCCCGGTCGAACGAGTCCCTGCGGCAAGATCGCCGGACTCTTCATCAAGAGGCTGATCGACTCCGGGCTGGATGGGTTCGGCGGTCATGGTGTGTGGTCGTACGAAGGAAGTCGCTCTGAATCTTGCCCGTCCCGCGTCCGTGCAGGTGGCAAGGTCGGGTAGAGCATACGGTGGTCCTGCGATTCGTGGGTGAAGCAGGTTTGAAGGCAGATGGAGTTCTCCGTTACTTCGGAACGGGAGTCAGGATTTCATGAGACTTGTGATCCAGCGCGTGGAATCGGCCCAGGTCGAGGTGGATGGGGTGGTCGTGGGCAAGATCGGCCGGGGGCTGATGGTCCTGGCGGGGTTTGTCGAGGGAGATCCGGATTCGTGCATCGAGTGGGCTGGAGAGAAGATCGCGGAGCTTCGGATCTTCACCGACGATGCAGGGAAGATGAACCGCTCGGTGAAGGACATCGGAGGGGGCATCCTGCTTGTTCCCAACTTCACGCTCGCGGGCGATGCAGCCAAGGGGCGGCGACCGAGCTTTGACCGTGCCATGAAACCCGACCGTGCATCGGGCATGTTCGACTTACTCGTCAACGCGACAAGGCAGCGCGGAGTGACGGTCGAGCAGGGCGTGTTCCGTGCACATATGAAGGTGTCGCTTGTGAATGATGGGCCGGTCACGATCGTGATCGATTCGCCTGCAATTTGATTGCAGTGTCGTCAAGGCGGGATTTGCAGGCACTGTGCAGGTTGTAGTTATCCGGACATTCGTTCCACACATCCGTGCATGTCGGCGGAAGCCGCACGGGCCGAGGTGGCGGGCGATGCAAGACCACGAAATCGTGGCGTGGTCCACGGGTGTATTGCACGTTTGCGGTGCGAGCACGGCTCTCGTCAAGCATGCCGGCCACGGATGGTCGGACGGCGAGTGACGTGCGGGCGCATGTCTGGAACACACATCATGAAGACGGGTTCTTTTGTCGTCGCCGGTCTGTTTGCCGCCTTTGTCGCTTCGAACGCTTCGGCTGACTTCGCGAACGTGAAGTACGTCGGGACAGGCAAGGGCTCCAACGTCAAGATGACGATCGGCAATACGACGAAGGAGGTCTTCGCGGGCCAGCTCAAGCACCAGATCTCTGGCGCGACGGGCGACTACGCGGTGCTGAACGGGACGAAAGTCACGTTCTGTACGGACCTGCTGCAGTACGTGAGTTCGAACACGACGCAGTACGAATTTGTGCCTGTTTCGTCGGTGCCGATGTCCGCTCCCATGGGGCTGAGCAAGGCCGCGGCGATCCAGGCGATGTACAACGGGGCTTCGGGCACGCAGCTTGCCAGCAACGCGTCCGATGATTTCGCGACTGCATTCCAGCTGGCAGTCTGGGAGGTGGTGTCGGACTACAACTCGAACGTCGGCGTTGCCAGCGTGAGCCTGACCAACGGCCTGTTCAAGGCCAAGAAGACCAACGGCAACGCACTGGGCAGCGGCATCATGAACGCCTTCAACACGATCATCGGCTACATCGGTCAGTCGTCGAACAACAACGTCAAGATCGTGGGCATCGCAAGCAACAGTGCCCAGGATCAGATCGTCGAAGGTCAGACTTTCGTTCCTGCACCGGGTGCAGCAGCCCTGGCCTCGCTGGGCCTGATTCTGGCTGGTAAGCGTCGCCGCAAGTGAGTCGCATCACGCTGCGGGATGTGCACACCGCGTGCACGGTCGATGCAGGGTGACCCTGCTTTGGCCGCTCCCTTGAGATCATCATGACTTCCCGACCCCCGACCGCCCGCCCTGGGCGGTCGGGGTCTTTTCTGGCCTGATCTGCTACACTTTTTCCGAGATGAGATTCCAGGGATCCATCGCCGGGGGACAAGGTGCGGCACGGCTTGGGCTGGGCGGCCTCCTTGGCGCGCTGGTCGCGGTCGTGATCGTCGCGCCGGTGATGCTCATCATTTTCCTCGTGATGCTGGTCATCGGCGTTATCGCCACTGGCGTAGGCATCCTGCTCAAGCTTGCAGGTCGTGTCAGCACCGCGGTGCGCAGCGGTGAGGGAGATGGCCGCAAGAATGTGCGCGTGCGAGATCCCGGTCAGGCGTGAATGTCACGATCAATCTACGAGTGTGCTGAGGACCTGCGCCAAAACACAGGACACGACGATCATCGAATCGTCGGCCTTGTTATTCGACGTCATCCTCATTTGCAGTGCGGGTGAGCATGCTCTTCCAGGCTTCGGTCAGTGACGATGTCACGGTGCCGACCGTGCCGTTGCCGATCGTGTGCGCTTCCACGCCGATCACTGGCAATACGCCCCAACTGCTGTTGGTCAGGAAGACCTCATCCGCGCCGAGCACCTGATCGATCGTGATCATCCGCCGCTCGACCGGGAGGCGAAGCTCTGCTGCTTTGCCAAAGACCCATTCGCGCGTGATGCCTGGAAGGACCGGGCTTGGCACCGCGATGCCCGTGCTCTGCTGCTGCGATGATGATTCGTTTTCCTCGCCCCGGGCGATCGGCGTGATGAGCCTGCCGCCAGAGACAATGAACGCGTTGCTCACGCACCCGCCTGCAAGAAAATTCGTGACCTGAAAGACCAGCGCCTCTGCAGCACGCTTGCTCGCCGCAAGCTGCAGCTCGCGCAGCCTCGGCCAGTAGTGCAGTGTCTTGTGCCCTGCAAATGGATCGAGCGGATTGGCCTTGTAGTCGGCGATGGTGCAGAGCACGCCTCGCTCAAACATCTCGGGCGGGTAGCTCGTCGCGGGCTGGGCCACGATCAGGATCGTCGGCTGACCCGGAGGTGCTGTGGGCGCGGTGCCCGAGCCGGGGAGTGGCCGCGAAAGCATGTTCAGATCGCCGCCGGTGATCGTGAGCCGAACCCGAGCACGCGTGAGCCCGCTCCGCTCGACCGTCGCGAGCACTGCATCAGCCAGTGCAGAGAGGCGGAGCGATTCACTGAGCGAAAGGAGACGTGCAGAGCCGTCGAGCCGCTCCAGGTGCTCTTCGAGTCCGATAACCCAAGGTGCTCCGGCCTCATTCACCCCGCCCGTCATGGTCTCAAAGAGCCCGATCCCGTGCTGAAATCCTGCATCGAATGCAGAAACGACTGCCTCGTGAGTCTCGGCGTCGTCGAGGAAGCGGCCATTGAGGAAGGTCGTGGGCATGGAGGCACTCTTGGGTGTGTCGGGTCGTGCCCGATTCTGTCCGAGCGTCGAGGTGCGTGGCACTCGCCGCAAAAACACAACACCCCCCAGTTTGGAGCTTGGGGGGTGGCGGTTTTCAATGACCCCAGAGGGATTCGAACCCTCGTCACCACCGTGAAAGGGTGGTGTCCTGGACCAGGCTAGACGATGGGGCCAGTTCGGCGAGATGATAGGCGCGGGGCAAGCTTGTGGGCACTGAGAAGGCGTTCGAGTGGGATACGGGCCCCGATCGATCTACGCTTGGACCCTATGTCACTGATCTGCACCGGAACCATCGGAATCGACACCATCCATGCACCGACCGGGAACGTTGATCGCGTCCTGGGCGGCTCCTGCACCTACTTCTGTGCAGCTGCGTCGTTCTTTTCGCCGGTGCGGATGGTCGCTGCAGTGGGGGGCGACTTCCCGCAGGAGTTCCGCAAGGTGCTCGAGTCCTTCAAGGGCGTGGACCTTGCAGGGCTTGAGACGCGTCCGAACTCCAAGACCTTCGCCTGGGGCGGCAAGTACCTCCAGAACATGAACAGCAGGGAAACGCTCTTCACAGAGCTTGGCGTCCTTGCGGAAGACCCGCCGAAGGTCCCCGAGTCCTTTGCAGAGAGCAAGTTTGTCTTCCTTGCCAACTCGCACCCTGGCGTCCAGATGAATCTCCTCAGCCAGATCAAGGGCAAGCCCCTGGTCGTGGCGGACACGATGGACCTGTGGATCAACATCGCCAAGGACCAGCTTCTGGTCCTGCTCCGCAAGGTCGATGGCCTTGTGCTGAACTATGACGAAGCAGAACTCCTGACCGGCAAGTCCAACTCGGTCTCCGCTGCACGCCACATCCTTGAGATGGGTCCGCGCTTCGTCGTCGTGAAGAAGGGTGAGCACGGCGCATTGATTGCCCACCGCGAAGGCATCGCCGCGCTCCCCGCATATCCCGCGGAAGTAGTCATTGACCCGACCGGTGCAGGCGACAGCTTTGCAGGTGGCATGATGGGCGCGCTTGCGTCTTCATCGAGCGGCGATGCAGGTTCGTTCGATTCGGTGCGCAGGTCGCTCGTTGCAGGGACGATCGTCGCGAGCTTCAACATCGAGGCGTTCAGCCTTGATCGTCTCAAGACGTTGACGCGGCGGGAGATCGACGATCGCATCGCGCAGTACGCGGCGATGGTGCGAATCTGAAAAGAGGCAAATTGGGCAAAGCGGGCAAATGACGGCAAACGTTCGTCACGGTGGCCGCTCACGCTTTCAAAGTTCGCCGCATTTGCCCCATTTGCAACGTTGCCCCATTTGAAAAACTCCCCCTCGCGTACTTGCCCCGGCTAGCGATGAGCCACGGAAGGCAAGTGCGTGAAGGGGAGCGATCGAATCCGGTGCGTGTTCCGCGAGGCAGGGGTACGAATGGGGAGAGTGTCAGTCGCGGAAGCAATCACCGGGCTCGTGGGTTTTCTGCCGCCGATCGATGCGCGGGGGAGTTGGGGAACCTATCGACCGGCGGCGTCGGGTTTCACGGGCGGATGAGTCCGAGGTTCGCCCGTGAGCTTGGGAGTCACGCGGGAGTGCTGGTGCTTACGCAGCGTGTCGTGCAGGCGGCGCCTCCAGGACACCGAGGCGCACAAGAAACCTGCACGCCTCTTCAATCTCAAACGCGGTGCATCCGTGAACAACAATCGGACGCACGGCCTCTCTCTTGCCCTTGGCGGGCCCATCCAGCGGGCGGATGGAAGCATCTCCCTGCGGGCGTGCCGTGTTTGCAGGCACATCGCGTGACCCCGGGGAATCAACATCGTTCAGCGGCGATTCATCTTCAGCGCGGATGTCGAACGTGCTCTGCGATGCGTGCCTGTTCGAGCCATCGAGGGCCGACATGGTTGCGCGGAGGACCGCATCCGAAACCTCCACCAGCCGCTCTGCACTGAGTGGTTTACGTGAAGCAGACATGTTCGATTCCTTGTGTATGAACCCGGTGAACGCGACCGGGTTCTCTGCCAATCCTTCGGACCTTTTCGCGGAGTCTTTCCGCGAATCCCTCTTGTGCGTTTCTGGCCTTTGCCGGTTCTTCGCACATCCAGCAATCTCTTCGTTCCTCATGGTCGCGCGGTTTCCGATGTATGCGTAGGTGTTCACCCCGTCTGATCATGTAAGCGCTGTACATCCCTTGTTTTGTAGCGTGATTTGTGTATCGAGATTCTTCGATTTCGATTGCATCCGTGCGCGCCGCCACACCACGATTGTGCGTGATGTAGCAAGTGCGATTTGTTATTCCCGATAAGTGCACAAGAACTTTTTTCAAAGTGCGTGCAATAGCAACGCACGTTCGAACGTTCATGGCACTTGCAACCGCGAGCGTTACCCGTGCGAGGGCCTGCTGACCGAAGAAAGCTCGGAGCGAACACGCGATGCTTCGGGCCCGAGGCGGTCAGGGTCCGCGCCGGTTTCCGTCAGCACCAGTTCGCACAGCGCCACTGCAGATTCGACCTCGTCAACGACCGATGCATCCGCGCCGAGTTGGCGAAGCTCTTCCTGTTCGCGCAGATAACGAGTCCTGATCAGTACGCGAACACGCGGGTTCAGCGCCTTTGCAGTGGTCAGGAGCGGCTGGTGCTCCGACGCGCTGGGCGTCGTGATCACGATGTGCGATGCACGCTCCGCCCCTGCCTGCTCGAGGATCTCAGGCCGCATGGCGTCGCCGTAGATCGCGGTTCTGCCCTGGGCGTTGAGCGCGGCGACTGCATCCATGTTCAGGTCGACGATGACCGTCGTACGCCCTGCATGACGCAGGATGTGATCGATCTGCCTACCCACAGGGCCATAGCCCACGACGATCGCAAGCTCGCCTTCTTCCTCTCGAACCGCCTGGACCGAGCGTGCATTGCCTGCAGCAGCGCGGCGGGCGTACCTGCCGTTGATCATGCTCCAGAGCTTCGGGCGTGCCTGGAGCCAGCTCTCGATGGGCTTGAGCGCCCCAAAGAGCATCGGGTTGATCGTGATCGAGACCAGGGCACACGCGATCAGGAGGTTGCGACCATCATCGGGAAGCATGTGGTGCTTGATGCCAAGCTCCGCGACGATGAACGAGAACTCGCCGATCTGTGCAAGGCCGATCGCGACGGTCAGTGCAGTCTTCGCAGGGTGGCCAAGGGCGGCGACGATTACGATGGCGGCCAAGGGCTTTGCGACCAGGACGATGCCAAGGCCCGCCATGACGAGCCAGGGATGTTCAATGAGATACCGCGGGTCAAAGAGCATGCCCGTCGCGACAAAGAAGAGGACCGCGAAGGTATCCCGCAGCGGCAGAAGGTCCGCGCCTGCCTGCTGACTCACCGCAGACTGCGCGACGACCATCCCTGCAAGGAACGCGCCAAGGGCAGGGGAGGCACCGAAGAACGCGTGGGAAGCAGTCGCCACCGCGATCGAGAGGACCAGGACCGTGAGCGTGAAGAGCTCGCGAGAGCGGGTCTTTGCAACCTGCACGAGCACCCACGGAACGATCCGCGAGCCCGCAACGAACACGATCCCGATCATGATCGCGAGCTTGAAGAGCGCCATCAGGAGCGGCATCACCCACCCCCAGCTTCCTTCAACGGGGATGAGCTCGCCTGCAGCATTGAGCGGCGCGAGCGCGGGGATGAGCACGAGCACGACAACGGTGATGATGTCTTCAACGATCAGCCAACCGACCGCGGCGTGACCTGCAGGGGAATTCAGGCGGTTGCTGTCGATGAGGACTCGAAGGAGCACGACCGTGCTGGCCACCGCCATCGCGACGCCCACGACGATGCCCGCAGAGACCTTCCAGCCCAGTAAATGAAAGAGGATCGCCCCGAACACCGTTGCAACAACGCTCTGCCCGATCGCGCCGGGGATCGCGATGTTCCGGACCGCGATGAGGTCCTTGAGGTGGAAGTGAAGCCCCACGCCGAACATGAGGAGGATGACGCCAAGCTCCGCGAGCTGCGGCGCAAGGCTTGCGTCGCCGACGAATCCCGGCGTGTGCGGTCCGATGATGACGCCCGCGAGGAGATACCCGACGATGGGCGACAACCGGAGCTTCTGGGTGATGAGACCCAGAACCCAAGCAGAAGCAAACGCCGCGGCGAGCAGCTTGATGAGAGAGAGGTCTTGCATGTCGGTGGCCTCCGCCGCACGACGGGGCCCAGTTCCCGACACGCGACGCCAATTTTTCGAGCACTACGCGTTCGCGTCCACCGAGGGTCAGAGTTTTACCGGCTTTTTCCCGAGAATTTTCTCGATGTTCAGGGTCTGCGCGGCCCAATGTTCAGGGTCTGCGCGGATAGTCGCCGTCATCCCATAGCGCGATGTCGACGATCTTTGTTGCACTCACCGGCGCAGCGTGCCCATCGAGATACACCGCGTTGAGCGATGTGCCGTGGCGCTTGGGGGCGATTCTCTGCTTGTAGAGCGCGTTGGTCTGGCCCGTGATCCCCGTGATCTGCGATGCGTGCTGCGTGTCGTAATACAGCGCGATCTCGCGCTCGTCGTTGCTGCTCACGTACCACGTGTTTGACTGGATGTTGGTCGGATCATCCGCAAAGCAGGCCAGGTACATGGTGGTCGAGGGGAACTGGTACCTGGAGAACTTGGTAGGCGGCTTTCCCTGGCCTTCAAAGATCACGCCCGGCTCATTGAAGGAAAGGCCGTTGTTCACGTAGTGAATGTTGTGCCGATCCTTCGGGCGTGCAGGGTCCTGGAAGTACTTCGCGTAGACATACCGATCCGCCATGCCGCCATCATTTTGATCGGACCGTGCACGAGGGTCGCAGAACGGCCGAAGGTTGAACGCCCACGAAGGATTCAGCGGCTTGCCCGGCTTCTCGCTGCTCCCGCACTCGCGCGGCGTGAGCTCCTTGTTGCTGTCGGAGTACATCACAAGCGCGATACCGATCTGCCGTTGATTCGAAAGGCAGACCCCCGCCCGCGCAGCGCCGCGAGCCTTGCCCAGCGCGGGGAGGAGGATCCCGATCAGAAGCGCGATGATCGCGATGACGACCAATAGCTCGATGAGCGTGAAGCCGCGCGAAGAGGTCTGAAGCCTCGCCATGATTCATCTCACGAGTTGAAGTGACCACGATGCACCCTGGCCGCCGAATAGCGCCGCTTGAGAAGCATCTCAATCTAGTTGATTCGATCACCAGGTGCCAAGTGAGAAATCATGGATGCAGCCAGGCCCGCGTGTTCTTGCGTGTCGCCTTCCTGGGATTGCTGAGAGTTATTGCCACCTGGCCCATGGGAACCCTGCAGGTTCCATTTCCGGTCTGCCCTGCAGATACGACACCAGCCACTCAAGGCCATCCACCAGCCTCGGCCCGGGCCTGCTGAACATCTGGTTCCCGTCCACAATCGCGACCCGGCCCGTCCGCACTGCACGGAGGTTTGTGAACCAATCGTGCTTCCGGAGCGCCTGTGTCATCTCCCGTGCACCTGCCAATCCCACGCCGCACGGGCACACGATCAGGATGTCTGGGTCTGAAGCAGCGAGGATGTCGTGCGGGATCCGGATGCTCTTACCCGCCAGCTTGGCTGCCTGCTGCGGACCTGCAGCAGCACCCGCCTCGGGAGGGGCCTGTGTCGGGTTCAGCGGGTGGTGACCCCCTGCACGCTCGATCAGCTGGGGAATCCAGTGGCCGCCGATGAAGAGGGGATCGGTCCACTCCAAAAACGCGACCGTTGGACCGTCTGCATAAGGGTTCACGTACTCCTGGGCAGTGAACGCCCGTGCACGGAGCTCGGTCAGAGCCCGTGAGGCCTGCTGCTCAAGCCCTGCAGCCTCGCCGACCGTCAGGAACGAATCCAGAACATCCTCGAAGGATGCAGGGTTCAGGCTCACGATCCGGGGCTGCCTGGCCCACCCCGATACCAGCCGCTGGACCGTCGGAAGGTCGATCGAACACACGCTGCACAGGTCCTGGGTCAGGATCACATCCGGTCGAAGGGACTCTAGAAGCGAGGTATTGAGTGAATAGAGGCTCGCTCCGGTGGCGAGTTGTGCTCGGACCTGCCGATCAATGTCGGCAGGGTCGCTCCCGGTGGTCGCCTGCGCGGTCAATACCGGGATGGACCCTGCTTCTGGCGGGTAGTCGCACTCGTGTGACCTCCCGACGAGCAGATGGCCCCCGCCGATCGCGTAAAGGATCTCGGTCGCGGATGGGACAAGGCTGGCGATTCGCAGGTGCATGTGTCGTTTCGGGTCGATGGGAGGTCCGGGTTCTTCCCGCGTCCTCCCGGGTGGGTTCAACGGTATCCTTGACCCCCGGAAGCCGGGAATTGCCGGGAACTTACTGGCAGTGCTTCCGGCAGGGGGTCTGGGTGCTCTGGCCGGGCTCGCCCGGCGATCGGGACTTGAGCAAGTTGAAGGAAGAGGGCTGATCGATGATGGTTCGAGCAGACGATCGTCGGCAGGGTGGATTCCAGAAGGCCGTCCGGCATGCAGCGAATGCAGCGATCATGGCGATCGTCGCAGGGACGTGTGCTTCGGTGGTCATCGCGCAGCCCGGCACGGTCGAGCGTCCTCCGGGAACCTCTGGTGCAGGCGAGAC